>Ga0209337_1000359_pt1 | contig 36303 bp, 50 predicted proteins | sample LinPmetageLP53_FD_184044 | JGI IMG/M metagenome (GOLD analysis project Ga0209337, IMG submission 184044) | Marine viral communities from the Pacific Ocean - LP-53 (SPAdes) (version 2) | ecosystem: Environmental > Aquatic > Marine > Oceanic | place: Pacific Ocean | collected 2010-02-08
TACAACGAAGTCAAACTTTCCATAGTCTCCACTATTCTCGTTAAGATATTTCGTTTTCATCTTATAGTCCCTCCACATTAAATAGAGCGTGTGATTCTGGTAATGTGATTTCAAGACCTGCTTCTGTAAGAATCATATCTTTTCTCAAATCTTCATCTGCACTTTGTACATTTGTCATAATTTGAGTATCACGATTTAAACCATTACCTACTAGTGGTCTGTATGCTAACTGACTCATGTCAGCCATCATCATCATTCCACTTGCCACTCCTCTAAATAGAGGTTGTTTTACCAGATACATACTTCCGTGCACAGTATTGATTTCCATCAATTTGTGACCAAAGTTACCTTCAACGTTGCTCATATTTACCCTGTAAGGTGAATTTGAGTAGCCGGCAGATGAATCGATAAACGCACCGTCGCCCATTTTGTTAAAGAATGAAATTACTGGTAAAGAAGCCATAACAAGTTTTTCGCTTGCTCCGCCTCTTGCTGGGTCAAATATTACTTCTAAGTCTGATAGTAATCTATCATATGTTAACTCAGCTGTAGTACAACTTCTGTAATATCCTTTTCCTGAAGAATAAGATAATGCAGAGTCGTCTATGACTGGAGTTACATTTTTTAAGATATTTCCTACTAGACCTTCAGTATACTGAACGCCATTAACGCGAGCTTTTTGACCGAAGAGCATAGCTCTTTCAATGTCAATTTTATGTTCACGTAGTTTTTGAGCCCAAATTCTATCGAACTCATTAGCATATCCACGGTGACGTGTTGCTATTGCTGTATTTGTTAATTCACAGGCTGTTTTAAAGATTTGAGTATAACCGTAGTCGTCATCTAATGTGTCTGAAAACGTATCTGGTGATGCTGTTCCTTCTTCAAATGATGTACCAATAATTTGGCAACCATCGTTATCTGAAAGAATATTATAACCAGATGTTGTCACACTAGATAGTTCAATGATTCTACCTTGGAAGGTAGTATCGGCGTCACCGACTGTAGGTCCTGACTCAACTCTAACTAACACTTGTGAGTATCCTGCTGTTGAATCTAATACTCCTACTGCAAATACCATTCCTTTTGTAAGGAATCCAATTGCTGCACCAGCACCATCATCAACTTGGAATGCGTGTACGCTGTTTGCCGTTACGGCTGACCCGCCATTTACGTCTGCATCTAAATTAAAGTTTCTAGAAGTGTAGTTGACAGTTGTTCTGTTTTCGAGAAAACGGAACACATTATCATCTGTTGGGTTCTTTGAAACTTGGTTCAAGTATACGAAAAACGGTGACTCTTCTGGGGCAAGTTCTGCAACTCTGTCAGAGAAGTCATACAGTTTTCTTTGGTCCGGAGCTGTTCCGTAACCAGCACTTGTAGATGCGGCAGTAATGTTGGAAGCCTTTAGCTGTCCTTGATTAAAAGCCATTTTAATCTCCTAGTTTTATGTATGTTATTTTTTTAACTTGCTACGAGAACCTGACTTCATAATTCTATCCCAAGCTTGGTCTGCTTCATTTTTCTGAGGGATTTCTCCACCCTGTAAAACTCCAGCAGGCTTAGGTATTGATTTAGCTTTTTGAACAGCTTTTCTGTTTTCATTTTGTGGGCCACTTTCGCCTCTGTCTTCTCTCCAAACCTTTATTAAGGTTTCTATAGGTAGATTAGCTTTTGGTTGAGTAGCAAACTTTAAAAACTCTTCTGCATCTTGTTTTCCAAGATTATGTTCTGAAACTAATTCGCTTTTTAAATTATTCATTGCCATTTGTCCTTTTAACTTAGCAAGTTCTTTATCGACTGTGTCGTGCACAAGCTTTTGTTCGTTCGACACCCTATATTTATAAGATGCTGATTCTGGCTTGTGATAGGCTTCCCAAGGGTCAAAACTTTCAGGACTTTCAAGTCCGGAATTGTTTTGAACATTAGATTCTCCAGCAAGTTCTCTTTCTATTGTATCTACAAGTTCAGGACGTTCTTCTAGAAGTCCTTTTAGCTGTCTTAACTGTTCAGACTCTGTGTCATTCTTGTTAAGCTCAACTGTTTTTTTGTCATACATAGATTGAAACTTTTTAGCTTCCGCTTCCCAATTCACTTCTTCTGATGCTTCTACACCTTCTTCTACGGTTTCCTCTACTAATGAAATTTCTTGTTCCACTGTAGATTTAACTATTGGGTCTTGCTCTACAACCTTTACTTCTTGTTCTGTTGCCATTTTTTTCTCCTTCCCTGATTTAACCTTGTGGTTCTGAACCAGGAATTTGTTCTTGTTGTTTTAACTTGTCTTCTTCATCTACAGATTCACCAAGACGTTTCGCAAAAAACTCTAAGTCCATTTGTTTGCCTTTTTGTTTTGACTTAGCATCTTGGAGAACTTCATTTAACTGAGTTTTGAATTTTTCTGTTTCTACTCTTTTACGAGCTCCAACAGTTTCTCTCTCAGATGTTTGTAAGTCTCCGCTAAGTTTCTTTACTTGATTTTCAAGTGTTGCTATGTAACTTTGCATTTGCGATACTTGGCTCTTTCTTTGAAGAACACCTTCTTTGTCGAAGATTTCACTTTTCTTTAAAACCTCGACGTCGTCTACCAACCCAAGTTTATAAGCATCAAGGTACATATTATATTCTGCCACCTTGTTACTCGGTAAAGTTGAACCTGATATTATACGAATATCATGCTGACCCAATGATATATCATTTTGAATCGTCATTAATTCGTTTGTTTTGTCATCATATAACCTACTATTAACTGTAAATTCAGTTAAATCGTTATTTGGTTGTACAATTCTAAAAGTCTTTTTAAATTTATAATGGTCTTTAGCCATATTATAAATAACTTGGCCTACAGTAGCCAAAGCCATTTCAATATCTCTTAATTTTGATTTACCTCTAGATTCTCCCATTTCTGATAAAAGCATTGTACCTCTAACAGACTCCGGGGCTCCTTCTTTAAATCCTTGTAATAATTCTGGTATACCAAAATTTAAATCTATATATTTTTCTACCCTGTCAATTAAATAATAAAACTCGCTAGTTAAAGGAGCTGGTTGTGGGTAGTGAGGCTCACCAAATTCTGGATTATATTCAATAACCGCATTTGGATTAGCCCAATCTTTTTCTAACTGACTTACACTATCTACACTTCCTTCAGGAATTAAAAGTTTTAATCCTGCTGCGGACTGAGCGTGTGACAAAGTTAAAGAGAATAGCTTGTTTAAAAGCCTTTGAGAGTCTTTAACTTTGTTCACATCTGATTTGGGATAGGGAGTATTAGTCCAAATATTCGTAAATGGAATAATTGGATATATATCAGTATTTAGAACACGCTCGAATAATAAAACATCGCCTACTGACGAACATTGTTTAATTCTAGTTTGCATTACTTCTTCAACTTCTACTGCTCCAGAGGTAAATGCCTCTCTACTTGAAGGGTCTTCTAGTGCAGCCGTATAAAATTCTTCGTTAAGTATTTTTTCACTTCCATCTAAAGTATTGAATACTCGATAGAAAGGAACCTTAACTTTATAAAACCTATCTAAAACTTGGTATTTTTGATTAAGTTGGTAATCTAAATTTTTTGCTTCAGATGGAGTTATGATATTATTGCTATTTTTTAAAGCAGAAGTTGGATAATCTTCTCCATGTAAAGAATTTGTTCCTACTTCAATATCGTCAATTATTTCTTCTAATTCTGAATATGTATCCAATAACTGTTGCTTTGTTAAAAACGTAGAAAGAATAATTCCAGAAGCATCTGTAAAAAATCTATCTCTAGAAGCCGGGTCTACATAAACCCTAAAAGGGTCTACATTTTTATACATAACCTCACCTCTGCCGTAATCTGCTTCTGGGTCTATATAAACATACATATACCCAAGTCCCTGTACAGCATAATCATGAATTACTTGCTTAAATACTCCATCTCCTTTTGAAATATCCCATATATATTCTAAAATGGTATTCCAAACATTAGATATTCTATTATCAGAGTCTTCCCTAGCAATAGTGTTAAATCTTGCTGGTCTAGCTGTCAAAAGAGATTTTAATTTATCTACAGCAGCATAAACTCTATCAATAACAAAATCTGCTTGCCCTACAGAACGTAAGGCATTAGATTCTTCTGATGTAAAATGATTTCCAAGGACAAAGTCAACTGCATCCCTTGCATCTAAATCCCAAGTTTGCCTTGCATCTCTCCATCTTCTAAATAAGCTTTTACTAATTTCAGGCTTGCTTAAGCCTTGATATTCGTCGTATTTTATAAGAAACTCCCAACTTTATTAATTTACCTAGAAAATAATGATTTTTTTATATTGTTGTCAATACAAATCTTAAGTTTTTTGTCCTGTTATCCAAGAAATTATTGAATTAGAATAACCCTCTTCTTTTTTTGTCATTCTTTCTTCAAAGCTATTTGCGTCAATTGCAGAACTTTTAGGAGGTTTTGCCGTATTAATAGCATACCACATTCCATCAAGAAGGTCATCATTTTTTCCTTTTGGAAACTGAAACATTTCATCTATTAACTCTTGGTGTTCTTTTTTAATAAATAGTTTTCTCGAGTTAACTATAGGACAAAGAAGTGCTTCTATTCTGTCTTCTTTTTTTATTCCATTAGGAGGTCTAATTCCTTGAGCTAGTCCAGGAGCTAGTCTTCTATCTGTACCTACAAGTCTATTTACATAATCTTTAATTACTCCCTGTGCCCCGACTTTTTCAACATTGACCCTTCTAACGGGGCTAAATCTTTTAGCGTATTCAAAAATCCTTTGAGGCATATCATATAGCGGAGACCTTTCTCTGTAATAATCTATTAAATATACATTTCTATCTTTGTCCATTGCTATTGTTAATATAACTTGATAGTCGCTAGTAGAATTTGCTTCATAAGCAAGGTCTACTCCTATATATACATTAACAGGTATGGCGGATTCATCTACCATCATATAGTTAAATCCATTCCTTGACTCCATATTACCCCTATAATAATTTATTCTATCTATTTTAAATTTAGCAGAATCTAAGTCTCTTGCTTCATTAAGATACTCTTGTGCAAATTTATGTACAAGTCCCATATCAGAGAATCGTCTTCTAATATCTGATAGCTTTTTTTTGCTAAAATAATTTGGCCACAAAGGAATATCATCTTCAATAGCTTTTTTATACATTACCCTCCAAGCATATTCTCTTTTTTCTTTGTTTGCTAAAATATGTCCATCATAAATAGTTTGTAAAAAAGAATCATAGTGAACTATTGTTCCGATTAACCAAATAGAACCCTCGTCTTCTTTAGAGTTTTCTAATGCCGGTTCTACTGTAGACATTACCCATTCTTTGATTTCTCTTCTTCTATCTACTGTTTTTGTATTTAACTCCGACTCAAAGTCGTCAAGAACAATTTTGGTATATCTTAACCCTAACTGAGAACGACCACGCAATCTTTGGGATGTTCCTTTTGCTATAACTCTATCTCCCCTAGTGGTTGTAAATTCTTTTTCAGTCCACTTAGGTCCTTTTAAGTCTCCGAAGTAATATTGTAAAGCAGGATTAATATCAATATGATGTTGAATATATTTTATATGGTCTATTGCTTGAGACTGTTCTTCAGATACCCAAGCTATAAATTCTTTTTTATCTTTAGGGTTGAAATATAGTTTATGCAATAATGCTGTTTTTGCTAAAGTAGATTTTGCGTGACCACGAGGTAATATAATACAAGCTCTTTTTTCGTCACCTAGCAATAGGTCGCTTAACTCATATTGGTATGGTGCTGGAAGAGATTTCATAAAATCTTCTGGTAAAAACATTTGACCAAAAGAAATAATGTCCCTACTAGCAACTTCCAAAGCTTTTTCTTTTGCTGAAAGGTCTGGAGGTATTATATTAAATATTTCAGGCTTCTTTGTATTCTTTTTCATATACCCTGTCTAACATTGTAAGAGTTTTTCTTGAATGCCAGTCTCCATCTGGAACTTCAGTAAATGATTGTGAATTTTGCCATAGGCTAGGTCCGGCAACATATATCCACACTTTTTCTTCTTTTCCATTATCTAAAGTTACTGGAACTGTTGTTCTGATATATAATCCTGTGCTAACGCTTTCATATTCGTCGTACATATTAAGGTCTTCCGGAGTTGCATCCATTAGTTCAACTACAACACCTTTTCCTTTATTGTTTTTAATAATAGCAGGAAAAGACTTTGTTCCCGGAAATACCAAGCTAAAATTTTCTACTAGCCCCGTTTCTGGATATCCTCTTCTTAGTGTTCCATATACAGCTAATCTCACGAATAACCTACATCTCTAGGTAATCCTAAATCTTTTATTGCAAAACTTGATGAGTACACTGTTAAGCAGTTAATACACTTAATAGAGTCAGCGTCTTGTATTTTTGTATTCCAAACCAATACTCCCGTATTTTTAAGAGCATGATGACAAATGTGACATCTATTATTATTTGATATCTTTTTTAACTTCTTGAAGTTTCTTGTGCTCGGGTTCTTGAATTGCATTTAACTGCTCCTTTGTAAATCCTTGAAAAACTGTCAAAGACTCTGTTTTTTTCTCAGTATCCATCATACCTGAAATTTTCATTAATGTATTTAAGGCTGTAATCTTATCTCTATCCGTAGATTCTTGTTTATCTATAATATCTCTCATTCCTTCCAAAAGATATTTTGGAGTAATTTCAGCTTCATCTAAATATTTATTTATTTCTTCTCTTACCAAACTTTTTATCCTGTCCGTTTTTAATAAAACTTTTGCTTGCGAAGAAGCATAGTTTTTGTTTTTACTAGGAAACACTTTCATGTAAGCGTCTACAACATCATCTCCTTTTGCTACATACTTAGCAAACAAAAATTCTTTCGATGTAGCGTGCTTTCTTTCTCTTTTACGTACTGAAGGAGATTTTCCGTCTGTAGCAAAGGTATGCATATTAACTCGCATCTTTCCTTGCATCTTAACATTCTTATTACAAATAAAAGAACCTATTATAGTTCTTATAAAAGTAGTTTCTTTTATTCTATCCGACTTTTTCATTACACCAAGATGTAATACTTGGCATACTTTCTTATCATCGGTAATTATCCAATCTCCTTTATTAGAATGCCTCCAGTCCGAAACCATAGAAACGCTATTGTGATGGTTTCGGAATTCGGCGACATTTTCGTAAAGATAATGGTTAACACCTTTTATAATCCGTGTTTCCACTTAATTTACCTATTTACTCTTCTTGCTGTCAACATCTTTATCTAATTCACTAACTACAAAACCTACGTAGTTATTTAAAAGAAATCGTTTTTCCATAAGGTCTTGTTCCATTTGGACGCAAGCTGCTCCTATCTGGTTAGCTCTTTGAAATTGTGCTCTTGATTCTTCTGATAGTTCAGAAGCCAAAAACTCATATTCTTTCTCATTGTGCATTATTTTCATCGGTCTTTCTTTTTCAGCCATTTTTACTCCTTTATATTGGGTTAACTGTTGGACATACATATTCTTCTATTTTTCTATGTAGTTTTTCCAAAATAACAACATCTGCTTTATTGTGCTCAAAAATACGCTTTAATGATTTTTTGTCACCCCAACGAGCTTTTTGCCAATATTTTGGTTCTACTCTTGTTTTACCTTTAATTCCAAAGAATTCAGTTGCAGCCATCAATGATGAGCGATGCAGCTTTAACTTTGACTTTACAGCATAATACAAGTCTTTGTGAGATTTTTGCTTATACATAGGAAAGTAAGTTCCATGATATAATGCTCTAGTACGAATAAACGGAATATCAAAGCGAGTTCCGTAATATGTATATACAACATCATATTTATTCATTTCTTCTACTAATAACTCTACAATCCTAGCATCTTGATTTTCAGACATTATCTCTTCTCTAGTAATATATTCTCCAGATACTTTTTTATCTCCTCTACCTTTTAAACACCAAGATAGCATTATATCAATATTAGCACTAAATCCAGTAGATTCAATATCTAAGTATCCAATACTAATTTCGTGGCCCGAAGTATATCTTTCTGGCTTACGATACCCTAGAGATTCTATTTTTCTAGTAACAGCCTTATATGTTCTGTTATATCCAGCTAATCTCACTTCTTGATATAACGCAAACGCAGACTTGATTGATGTCTCGTATTGGTCTAATATTTCGGTTTCTTCATTTGTCCACCTATGATTAGCCATTACTTAGCTCTCGGTGAAAAGAATTTCTTACAACCTCGTGCTACTTTATCCCAAAAGGTCATCTTTTTTTTACTAGACTTGCTTGTGGTTTTTTTCTTAGCTTTTCCCATTACTTACCCCATTTATTGTTTTTGACTACTAACGCCATTACTGCATATATAGCAGTATCTAGAAACGCATCTTCGATTGGTTCGTTCTGAGCCTTGAAGCTATGTTTCGTTGATAGGTTAACTAGTCGGTTTATCTTATCATTCATCCTTACTATAATACCTAATAAGGACATATTGACCTCTTCCTCAGTTCTTAATTGAGTGCCCATAGCAATATTGCCCGGACCGTAGTCAAATTGTTTTTTACAGAATGTCATATACATTGTATTTAATACTTTCTGAAACTCGTGTTCTGTTTCAGGAAAGTTGTCTTTTATATGTAATACCACATTTTCGCCGGTTTTTTTCTTTTGAGGCATATCTGTAGCTTGTTGCAATTTCTGTACAAGCTCTCTATTTCCCCTTTCTTTGGCTTTTATTATTTCTTTGTTGATTTTTTCCATAGAAAATCTCCTACTCCTAGTTGATGTAATCCGTTAGATATTGCTTCTATTTGGCGTTCATTGTGTTCTAAGCCAGTATTGAAGTATATTGCGTGTAAAACCTCGTGTACTAAGGTCTCTACCTTCCTTGAATGGGTAACCTCTTCATTAAGTCTGATAATATTATGTTTTACTGCGTGTTGGCCGTATAACTCTTTATTTTCTTCTTTATGAACGAGTTGTTGCTCTACTACTTCATATAAGTGTCCACCTATATTTAAACTCCTATTACTTTTTTTCATTTTTACTCCCTTTTTATGTTAAATAATTAGTTGTGTATGCAATATATACATAAAATACTACACAAGTCAATACATTAGTAAATTAATTGTTAATAAAAATATATTTTACAATAACATATATAAAAGTATTGACAACAATAAGATATTTCCTTAACTTGGAAAGTCTTTGGGACGAAAAAAAACCCTAATGTTCGATGTTCTTAAAAAGCTTAATTAACTCTTATCTATTTTTAAACATTATGTTCGATGTTCTAGAGAACCCTCTTAATTTTTAAAAAAATTTTTAATATCACCTAAAAAAACACCACCTCACGAATATTACCCGCCGATTTTCATTATTGTTGAAAAAAATGCAGGATTTTGCGTGTCCCTCTTGTATTCCGAGAGGGGGCCGGGTACGAAAGTTTTTCCATATATGAGGATTAGGTTGAAAATTCCAAAAAGTTTTCAATAAGGTTTAATATTTGTAATCTTTTTTACACTCTGGTCTATAATTATTTTCATTTATTTGCATTATATACTTGACTCTAAATATTATTCGCCGTAGAATCTGGTATGATAGGAAACAACCAGAACACGAAAGGGACAGGGACAGAGATGAAACAAGACGATATAATGCATTTAGCTACTATGTTTGAGAGAGTGGCTAAGCTATTAAAGTCAGGTGTTAAGCCTTCAGACTTACAATCAGTAATTATTGCTATGGGCGGTACATACACTAACGGACTACATTATGAGTGGCAACAAGTTATTGAGAGATTGGTACAGTATTACGGTACTGACTTCAATGACAATACATTCAAGTGTAACTTGTATGACATTAAGAAGCGTAAATAACAACAACGGCGGGGGCTTCGGCCTCCGCCACAACAAATAAGGAAGTAACATGGAATTTACAATAATGGTTTTAGGATTTAGTACACTGATATTAGGTTGCTGGGCAATAGAGGAAATAGGGTTCAAGAGAGGCCAGGCCTATGCTAAGAGGAACCAATGTAGCTGTTGCGGTTGTTGCATAGATGATATGCATGAATGCAATACTATGAATAAAGAAATGTCTAAGATATTCAATAAATAGACAACAAGCCCTGGGAATAAAATCCTGGGGCTTTTTCTTTTGTTAGTCCCAAAAAAATGCTGTAGAAGCTAAATGCTACGTCAGCTAAATGTTTCGCTCCGCTAAATGCAACGCCTCTAATATACCCCCTTTTAGCCAAATGGCTTCGCATTTGGCTAAAAAACCCCCGCCGAAATCGTCAGAATTGGCAAAATTTGCCGTCTGCGGTTATTTAATAGAGGTATAGCGGGGAATTACCCCCGCTATTGATAGGATACAGCCGTTATTTACTTTCGGGCTGTTGTGAGATGTCTGCGGAAACTTTAAATTTCGCAATTCGTTTTGTCTGTGTTCGTGAAGAATCACGGGCTACAGATGTTAATGTTTCTTTATTATCGGAACATAATCTGTTAGCTTCTGTAACACTATCTAAAGCACTCTGTAATAGGTTGTTAATTGCTTGGCGGTTCTTATTGCCTTCTGACCAACTTTTACTAGTGAATAGATTAATACCGGAATCTTGACGGCCTTGTACGACTCTATAGGATAGGTCGTATTGTGTCATCTTGTTAGCTACGAATCCGTCAGCTTCTGCATTGGTGTCTTTAAGTATGCTTTTGGCGGTTCGGCCTTGTGGTACTTTGACACTATTATACAGAGCGTAGTCGTCGTAATAGGAAGATTCCATAGATACGCGGTTGTCTGCTGATACTTTAACACGCGAATCTGTGCTATTTGCTTGTCTTGTCATATTGATTTCTCCTTTGTTTAAGAGGTCGCAATTCTCACGACCAATATTTGGTAAATCGTTATTCTTAACTATCATAAATCAATTTAGTGAACTTAGACCAAAGGCACAAGGACTATATAAAATAAACCAGACCGACCAGTCGGTTTAATTTTTTATAAGCCCGTGATAGACCCGACGGGACGGCCTTTAGCTAAATGATACAGCAATAAGACCTAGTGTTTATAGCCAAATGTTTTGGCTATAAGTTGCTCCCGACCGGAGACACGCCGACCGGAGGATAGTCTTTTTTTACTTCTTAAGCTAAATGCAAAAGCTCCCGACCGGAAGGTTCCCGACCGGAGGTATGCCGACAAAGAAAGTTCATATAACTATTGTAGGTATCGTCTATTCTCCGTAACTTGATTTATGCGGAACAACTGCAGCCGGTACTAATGCCGACCAGAGATACCGCGACAGTAAATATGATGACTAGAGAATATAACTATAATAGATATCACGACACACAGACGGATAGACATCGTATAATCGGACTACATACCCCGTGTCTGGGAATTGTAGACGGAAAGGTAGTACAATATGTTAGATAAACAGCTAAAAGAAAAAAGACGAATAGTAAATGAAATTGCCCGTATTAAACAAGCAATACTAAATGTTAGAGTAGACGCAAATATCTTAGTCGCAGAGTTAGAGATTAACGAGAAAGACGCGGTCAAGATGGCTAACCTTATTAGTGATGGTTACGACTTGTTAGATGACGGACTAAAGATGTTCTATAAGATGATGAAGGACAGGTTTTAGAATGTTTAAGATAAATAATAATAGACTGGAGGTCTAGAATGAGTAAATCAATAGTTAATCAAAATATATCTGCCGATATGAGAAGTCAAGAAGATTCTTATTACGACGGGCATATTTCTGACCCTTGTGATGTGTGTACATACGATGAGGGCGTAAGAACAATAGACCAAGAGGTCTACTATATACAAGATGATAATGGTCGTCTTGTTGTAGATGTACAATCTACTATGGACGAGTTTGAGAACAGACTAGCTAATCTTAACTTGAATAAGAGTAGATAATTATAATGAATAGTTACAAAAATATAACGGCGGTCGCCTTATTAGGTAGAGATATGCAAACAAGTCCAATTAGTGCAGACTTCTCTTCCTCAGACCGCCGATTTTTGTCAAAGAATTTGCTTATATATATAGCAAGTAAAAAGATAGTTAGCCTTGACGGGTTAGCTATAAATATTAACACTAAAGACAAAGGAAAATAGACTATGTGTGGAATATACGGAATAGCAAAAAGTCCAGAACCTTATACTAAGAAGCAATTAAAAACTGCCAAAAAAGTATTAAGACAGATAGCAATAGACAGCGAAACTAGAGGTAGTCACTCGTCGGGTATTGCTTCAGTTGGACTAGAAACTAATATATATAAATCATTACTCAAGTCTAGCAAATTTGTGACTTCTAAAGATTATGCAAGAGCATTAGCTTCTATAGCTAAAAACTCTAGTCAGATTCTATTAGGACATACAAGATTTGCGACTGAAGGTGCAGTTACCGTCCAGAACGCACACCCATTTAAAGTTGGTGGTGTGGTCGGTGCTCATAATGGCTGTGTTTATAACATAGACGAGATGAAGACCAAACTGAACAAAGACTGCCCGGTAGATAGTCAATTAATCTTTAAATCAATAGACAAAGCAGACGGGATTCAAGATGCAGTTAAGTATTTTGAGTCTGATTTTGCTTTATCTTTTGTTAAAGATAATCCTCAAATACTGCATTTATGCCGTGAGGATAACAGACCGCTGTTTGTTGCCTATGTAACCAGTCTTAAAACTCTATTCTATGCTAGTGAAGGCGACTTCATTGAGGACGCATTAATTATGGCTGGAATAAGCGATGTAGAGGTGTATCAGTTAAGTAAAAATAACTTATATAGCTACAATGTCAATCAGTTTACAGACAAAGAAACAAATGTAACAAAAACATCTTTTGACTATGAAAGTATGCAACACTATACACCTACTTATTTAAATAACTATACTAATAAGACTACACCAGCGACACAGATTAATGCAGGTCAGTATGATTATAGTTGGATTGATAACGACGGAAAGTGGCATGATGGTAAATCTGAACTTATAGAAGATGTAGACCATGTTGCATTAGAAGCAGATAAATATGCTCTAATTAGTATGTATGGCGGTAATGAAGAGGACTGGATTTTTGATGAATGGGATAGAACTTGGTTTTATATCCGTCCAGACGGAGCTCTCTTATCAGTAGATACAGTAGATAGAATGGAAAGAGAAGCTGACGGTATTACTGACGGCTATAATCAGGAGGTCAAATAATGACGCCACTTAACACAAGTCCGACAGAAATAGTCTTCGTTGATTGTTCGTCCTGTGCAGATAGTACATTGCCAGAAGATGTAAGAGTAGATGACAACGGTGACAACTTCTGCGAGGACTGCTATTATGAGGTCTATGAACAATGCGGTACTTGTGGCGATGAAATGTCTTCAGAAGATAGTCATAATATTGGCGACGATGTACTCTGTGAGGGTTGTTTCTACGACTATAATACCTATTGTAATGATTGTGGCGACGCTACATCCTTAGACTATACTAATGATGACGGCGTTTGTGACGATTGCGACGAAGACAACAGACAAGAATATCACGACTGGAATGTCTACGACACTAATACTATAGAATATGGGCATAGTTTCCTTAGTCCAGACAGAGATTGTTACAATCTTAAAGACGGACAGATGGTATCGCCACACGGAATACCTTCACACGACAGATTAGATAGTTTCTCATTAATACCGTCTAGGCGTTATCAAGGCGTAGAAATTGAGGTCAATGACAAGGGTAATTACGACCGCGATTCAATGAGAGATATAGTTAATGCAGATATTCAGGACACTAGAGGTGGAAATGTTAGACCTAGTGTAGATGTTGTTTATGACGGCTCTGTTACTGGTGGCGAACACGAGTACGGCTTTGAATATGTGTTACACCCAAGACGCGGCGACCTACTTGTACACGACTTAAAAGTTGTGTCAAAGTCAGTTAGTCAGCACGGAGGATATATATCTAGCAAATGTGGATATCATCTACATATAGACACTAGAGATTATGACTGGTATCATTTTGCAGTCTTAACTCTTATGACTAAGATGATTGAGCCGCATATATATAGTTGGATAGCACCTTCTAGACAAAGTAGTCGCTGGTGTAAACCTATTAGTCAATCTCTTGCTAGTTTTAGCGATATTTATGACAGAGATAGCTTTATGGAGTTCTATTACGACGAGTGTAGGTATAGTCACGACAAGTATAACGACAAGCGTTATCACGGACTGAATTTACATAGTCACTTTCAAGCCAATCAAGGTACTGAACTAAGATACCATTCCGGCACTTTAAATCCGGACAAAATGGTACATTGGTCTATATTTTGGGGTAATGTGATTGATAGATGTAAGGTTATTGCTGACGAATTGTATGAATCTGGAGATATAAGAAACGGACTTAGGAATAGTAAGTTTTACCAAAGTCTAGTCAATCCTTATCCTGACACCATACTAAGTAAAGAGTCAATAGACGAGATTTATACTTCATTAGTATCAGCCTCGGACAGAAAGGATTGGTCTAATGAGTCCTATAATCGTATGTCCGACTCTATGGTTACTATACTTACTAACGGCGACCATAACGAGTTTGACGGCACACCAAGAGTAGAATCAATATTGGCTTTACTTAAGGGGTCTAGACAATACGGATTGCCTGTGATTTCATATAGGTCAATGTGTCAGGTCTTTGATATTCCTGATAAAACAATGCTGTTTTATAGGCAAAGAGCTATGCAGTTTAGTAACGACGAAAATTCTGTTGCAGGATTTGAAAAAGTTACTAGCTTTGCAACCTTTGACACAAATACTAATACATTCAATCATATAGATTGGTTACTCCATAGACTGCAAAAAGTGTCTAATGGAGATATTAGTAGGAATGCGTACTTTGATAACTATAGTAGGCTGAGAATAAATCCTAGACAGATATTAAGATATATTGGATAGGTTGCTATTGATAGGTAGTAGATATAGGGTCGGTAATAATGCCGACCCTGTATTTGCGGTCTTTTTTTTGCTTAGTTATATCTTTGTCCAGCTAAACGTGAAAAGGTTCAGCTAAACGTAAAAAGAAAATATTAAAATAAATAAAAAAAACACTAGGAATTATCAAAAAAAATGCGTAATATAAAAATATGAGAAAAGATATGGCGGACAGAAATAAATATAAACAATTAACGACTGGAAATAGGCAGTCGTCGGTAACCAATCCGACACTCGTTACCTTCATTATAATTGCAAATATATTTGGTTGGCAAACCTCTGTCCGTCGTAAAAAATTAAATAACATAACCGTAGGAGATTAAAATGAGTAAGAGATATAAAGTAAGAGTAAGTATTCCAATTGAGTATGACACTTCGGAATTAAATAGTTATTTTGAATCTAATGTAGATGTAGAAGCAGATAGTCAAGAGGGAGCAGTTAATATTGCTATACGTGAGTTTAATGAAAACTACGACATAGACGCAATATATGATGAAATATATGAGGACTTAAAGTCTCAGATGTTAGTATGGTTAGACGGAGAGTATGAGCCTGACACCTTTGACAACGACTACTACTTTGCAGAAGAACAAAAACCTAGACCTTTTCCAGGAATGGAAGGCAAGGGAATAGACGGAGGCAGTAATGAGTAAGAAAATAACATCGGGATATCTTAGACAAAAAGCAGAGTTAAGTGGAGTCTTTATATTTATAGACGGAGTAGAGTATCAAGTAAATACAAGCGAGTTAGACTTAAATCATATTATAGAAGATATAAGTATGGCAGGAGACGATAATGATATGTCAGAGTATCTAAATGAGAGAGGTAGTAATGAGTAAAGAAGCAATTAAACTACAAGCAGACATAGTAAATGCGACTGCAAAACTATATGAATTAGGATTTAGAATACAATGCAATTACATATACGGGGCAGGTTGGGCAAGTGAGATAATCAATATCAATGAAATGGAGCAAATTGAATTAGAATCAGAGTCTCGTAATGTTACTCCTGAAACTATAGTTAAAGATTGGAGCGGAGAATCTTTCCAAGACGACTATCAAGCTAAGTTAGACGCAGAGCAAGAAAAGAATAATGACTATGCTATAGACAATATGACTTGCGACGATGAAATGGTAATTGACGATGTTGGTCAGATGTATGACCCGACAGAAAGACTAAAAATGGAGGAAGAATGAGAACAATAGTAAAATGGAAAGTAGATAATGCTATTACGCACTTACAAGAACTACAAGATATATTGAAAGAAATGCAACAAGATAAATCTGGAATAAAGCCTACGACTATAAAATGGTTGTCAGGAGAAATTGGAATGGCAATAGAAATTCTAGGAGGAAAAGAAGATGAGTAAAATAAAACCACTAGACAATAGATTACTAGTACAAGCAGACGCAGTAAAAGAGAAGACCAATAGTGGTATCTTAGTATCTTCTGAGACTCAAAAGAAACCAAACACTGGAGTAGTAGTTGCAGTCGGACCAAAGGTTAAAGCTCTTAAGTCTGGCGACTATATTACATATCCAGATTATTCAGGAACTGTTGTTGTAACAGACGGAAGCGAATACTTAATAATGAGAGAGACTGAAGTCTTAGCAATTATAGGAGAATATACAGCATGACATTAAAAGACGATTTGATTGAAGACAAATCATTTGAGCCTACACAAATAGTCTCAATGAATAACGAACATATTCAGCTAAAGGCTGAGGTGGAGGAATCTATAAAAATATTAAACAAGCTAGGATTTGACATAAAGATATGCGACTGTAAGGAGGAGTGTAAATAATGGAATTTATTGTAATAATAGTTTTAGTTTTTTTATTAATAGTCTATGCAAAGAAAGGCTTAGAAAAACTAGATAAAATGGGAGATGAATAATGATAGAACACGAAGAGGGAGTTATAGAAGTCAAAGATAGAGACGACTGTGTTTGGATGTCAACTTGTTGTGGTGGTAACTCAATGACAGAAGTTATGGAAGACGGCGACATAGGAGTCGCTATATGTAGCGAATGTCGTGATTGGGCAGACTTTGAATTAGAGGAAGAATGACAAAACTGAATAAAGGTGCAGTACCTAGACTCACGCAAGAGATATATTTTAAGTGTGGCTCAAACGGGTCTAAAAAAATAAACAGACAATTAACTTTAAAAAGATTTGATAAAAAGCTTGGAGAGTTAATGCAATCAACGGAGATTAAATGAAAAAGATAGACAATAGAACTACTGGCGACAAGTTAATAGACAGCCTAAAAGTAGAAACAGAAGTGATAGGTTTTAGTCAACAACAGCTAACTTTATATATAGCACAGATAGAGGAACTAGTTAGAAAGTTGGCTCACGACTTAGATAGACATAAAGAAGGTTGTAGTATTTTGTCGGAATATTTTAAATATATACCTGATGATGAAAAGCAAGAAGTTGATAAAAAGCTAATGAAACTTAATGTATAAAGTTTTAAAGTTTGTATTGCTTAAAGCAAATAAAATTACTAAATTAAAAAATGAAAAATAGATATCAAACATCTTTTGTTATAGACAAAAAGCTTTGGGTAAAGTTTAAGTCTAAAACATTGGAAGAGGGAGTCTCAATCAAGGATAAGTTGGAGTTTTTAATAACTCAATACGTTAAAGAAAAAAAGGAGAGTAATAATGGGAGCCGTTGGTTTCATATATCCAAGTGGTAAAAAAGTTACCTTTGAACAAGTAAATAAAGGCGATGTAGATGTAGTCGAAATGGGTATGTCTTTGCCTACCTTACTTGAAATGTCCAAAGAAAGAGACCCGAATAGAAAGCCGTCCACTACGGAGCTACTAACAGGAACTTGCGAGGCGTATCTTAAGAGAACGCAACAGTATTTCATAGACCCACAAGATAGAGCATTTTCTCTAGCTGGAACTATGCATCACGCAAGACTGGAACAGCATAGTGATGATAACCTACTTCTTGAGAAGGAATTAGAAGAGTTTAATATAACTGGTATAGCAGACTTATACGATAAAAAGAATAAGATGTTACTAGACTATAAAAATACTGGCTCTTATAAATGTTCTAAATTATTAGGTATGAATTATAGATTAATACCAGACCCAAGCGGTGCTAAGTATAAAATCTCTGGAAGGTGGGGGAAAAAAGGTTCCTCAAAAATGATAAAACAGTGGTACAGAGATGAAGGACTAGCAGATTTTGGAGACTGGGGTTGGCAGCTAAACTGGTATAGATACCTACTTAGTAAATCCGGACACGAAGTTGATAAGATGTATGTACAAATTACATTGAGAGATGGAGGTATTGCGGTAGCTAGAGATAGAGGTTTAGATAAGAATATATACTTAATTGAAGTACCTAGATATGATGATAAGGTTCTTGAAGATAAGTTTATATCAGCTAGGGATAAGTTAGTAGAGTCTTTAGAGACTGGAAACTTACCTAGTAAGTGTACAACCGAAGAAACATGGAACGGACTAAAGTGTAAGTCTTATTGTGAAGTAAGATACTTATGTCCATATAACAATGGGAGTATAAATGGGTAAAATGAGTGAATTGGACTTAAAAAGACAAGAAGTGGAAGCGATGGAAGTGTCAAAAGGACACTACAATCCAGAAATATTCGAAGAGACTTCTTTGATTCATAAGCACCAAAATGTCTCAGAAGCACCTACTCCTCAAGACGTAGTTAAAAGTAGAAATGGTTTTGATTATGTAGACGAAGGATATATGCGTTGGCGTTTAAACCAACATTATCCTATCTGGTCTTGGGAAGTAATAAAGTATGAGACACTTGGAGACAAGGCTATAGTAGTACACGGACGTCTAAAGATTATGGACGAAGGTATACCACGTAGTTTTGACTCAGTAGCAGCACATAGAATAGCACAAGCTAGAAGTGGTTCTGGATATGTAGACTTAGGTAATGACCTTAAAGCCGCAAATTCAGACGCATTTAAAGTTGCAGTGAATAGACTATGTAATGTTGCAGACGATGTATATAGGAAACAGTATGTTGATAAGACTCTTAGTCAAAATCAATATGATAAAATGTTACTTATTATGTCACAACTAGATGTACAAGAAGCAGAGAAAGTAGAAATTGCTTTAGCTGCTGGTAAAATAAACACAGACAACTACGACAGTGTAGTGTCTAAACTTACGATTAAGGAGAGTAAATAATGAGTGATGTTGAACAAATGTTAGGAGAACTTGACAATAATGTTGCGTACTATAATCCTTCAGACGATACTAGTGGTAAAAAATATGCTACTATCGAAGAAGGTTCATATGAAGCGACTGTTAGTAAGCTAATTATTAAGAAAGATGTTATTATAAAAGGTAAATATCTATCTGACATATTTGAAGCAAGCTATACATTAGATGATACTAATCACCCTGATTTAAAGGGTAGAGAAGTTAAGTCTAAGGGATACTTTAGGTTTAAAGAACCTGATAGTAAAAAATATCCTAACTTAGAATCAAATGACGGAAACAACAAGGGATATATGATATTTTCAGAAGCTTGTGGATTTGAGATGAAAAAAGATGACCAAGGTAGATATCTTTTGCCTTATGTTATGGAATCTGACATAGCTGGAAATTCAGTAACTATCAAAGTAATACATGATACATGGAAAGACCAATCTGGAGAAGATAGAGTTACTCCAATTGCTATCAATGTATTTAAATCTAATAGAGTGGTCGATAAGCCATTATCTGAAGATGAATTGCCATTCTAATGAAGTATAATATTCAGTTAGATGAAGAGCAGTTTATGGCTTTGATTGAGATGATTGAGAAGCATAGGTGTGAAGGAGAGGAAGAACTATGTTCTTCAATAAGAACATCTATAAAATCTCAGTTTCAATCTCAGTTCCACAAACATGAAGAAGAGTTAAATTTAGAGGTAGACGACATAGTAGAGTCTACTAAAAAAACTCTTGGTCCTGGATATTGCGACAACTGCGACTAATGGAAATATCTGAGTGGAATAAGATAATGAGTTCCTTTCAAGACTTGATGGGTTGGGAAAAGGGAATGACAGAGGTGATTCTAACAAAAAGAAGCTCCTTTGGCAATACGAACATAGAAGATATAAATGGACGGGAACTAAAAGCTCTCGTCCATATTCTTCGCAAACGATATAGGGAGATATTGAATGTCAAATCAAGAAAGAGTAAAGCAAAGACTTGAAGAAAATGGGATTGTTTCTAGTCTTAACTTATTATTTAATTATGGTATTTTACCAAAAGAAAGTACAAAAGCTATTAAAAATCTTAAGAAAGATGGATATATTATATTTTCTACTAAAACTACCTGGAACTACACTCATGTATGGCCAGATTGCATTAATAATAGTATATTTTAAATATAAAGAACTAGAAGATATCTATATGACTACATACATACTTAGGCGATACTTATATCCAATAAATAATTTTAAGAGCATATAGAGGCATTCTAGAAAGGAAAATTTGTGAAAGACTTAATAAAACATAGAAAAAGGTTTAATCAGCCTATAGTTTTTAATAAACTACAAGATGGAGTTATATCTCCTACAGATATAGATTTTTGTTTTGAAGTTGATAATAAATTCTTACTAATAGGAGAATGCAAAGTAGAGGGTAAGGCTTTAACCGTTGGACAAAGACTGGTAATGGAAAGAATAGTGGATAGCTGGCACAACTCTGGCTATAAGAAATTAGCTATAGCATATTTTGTTACTCATAATTTTGATACATCGGAAGATATTGTATTAGCTGATACTAGAGTAGAATCTGTTTACTATAATGGAGAGTGGATAACTAAGAATATAAGATTTAAAGATAGTATTAAACTACTAGCAGAAAGATGGGATATAAATAAATTAAAAAATTTGAAATAAGTTGACTATAATAAAGGCAAATTATTAAATTAGAATATGGCAAGCAAATCAAAAGCAAAAGGTAATAGGTTCGAAAAGGAATGCGTCCAAATAGCTGAACAGCTAGGATTCTCTTCTAAGAGAGCTTGGGGAAGCGACGGGAGAAGCTTAGGTCTTTCCTCTGAAGTAGATATAGTTATTAATTACTTACTTGACAATGAAACTTCTAGAGAGATGAAGGTTCAGTGTAAGGTTAGAAATAAAATAGCACAGTATTTATTACCTCCAGATGATTGCGACATTACCCTTGTAAAGCAAGATAGGGGTGAAATATATGCCACCATTCGATATAAAGATTTGTTGGAATTAATTCAACTAACTTTTCAATTACAGAAATAACATAATAAAGAAAGGGAGTTGTTATGACAGATGGCTATTATAAGTCCAAGGAAGCTTGGCGACAAGAAAAATCAGAGTTTATGTCTAAATATTTATACATGAAACAAATTGACCCCAAGGGGTACAAAGATTGGTTTGATAAAGAAGCAATAAATAAATATATTAATGGAGAGATTAATGCATACTGGAACACCCAGTTTAAAAAACCTTCACACGAAAAATACTCTATGGTAAGAGTTCCAACTAGATGCCCTAAGTGTAAAAGAGCTTGGGCTATTGAATTAAAAAGAAATAGATTTAGTCCCGCATTTTTAGACCGGGAGGTTTATCACAATATTCCAATGATAAAAGGAGATTGTCATGAATGTAAATAAGCAACAAGCTTTATCTATACATAGTCCTGAGTCAGAACAAGCATTGCTAGGTTGTATATTAGTAGATGAATCTTGTTTTGATATAGTAAAAGACTGGATTCCAGAGAAAGATGTGTTTTATGAACTACAACATCAGGAGATTTGGGAATGTATAATATCTTTAAAGAAAGAGAATATACCAGTAGATTTTGTTAATGTTTCATCTAAGTTAGATGGAATGACATATTATCTAACAGGATTAGCCGAGAAGGTTCCTACTACTGCTAACTCAGAGTCTTATGCAAGGCAGCTTAATCAAGACTGGTTAAGAAGGAAGCTTGTTACTCAATCTGAACAAATAGCAGAAAAAGCTTTGGACAACACTAGGGATATTAATACTTTGTTAGTAGATGTACACGATACAGCTAGTTCTCTTCTTAATTTAGAACCTGGACAGAAGTTTGACTTAGAATCACTATTAGAGGCAACTAAGGCTTCTATGTTTGACAGAAAGAATATGACAAAAACAGGATTGAAGCCTCTTGATGATATAATAAGTGGAATGACAAAGGGAGAAATAACTATATTTGCTGGAAGACCTGGTAATGCTAAAACTACTTGCGTCGCAAACATAGCTAGAAACCTAGTTCTTTCAGGTAAAAAAGTTGTTATGTTTAATAGAGAAATGCCTAATACTGAAATGATGAAGAAATTTATTGCTATGGAAGCAGATGGAGTAACATATCATATGTTAAGGCATAATGCAGTTACTAATAAAGATATAATTCAAAAAAGTTTAAACGTAATTAAAGAAAAATATACTAACAAGTTATTTATGTTTGATAATATTCGTAATTTAGAGGGAACTTTTAGGGAGATTAGACGTATAAAGCCTGATATAGTTATCGATGACCATATAGGACTTATTGAGTATGCTAATAATGATATGAGAGATTTAAGACATAAGATAGCGGACACATCGAGAAGATATAAATGGTTATGTAAGTCAGAGGATATATCAGTTATTCTCGTATCTCAACTTAATCGTAATATAGAGTATAGAACAGAACGTATTCCTAAGCTTAGTGACTTAGCTGAATCTGGTAATCTAGAGCAAGACGCAGAGATAGTAGCATTTACACACTACCCTTGGACAGTTAACTTTGAGCATTCAAAGCATGGAAGATATGGATTAGATATAGTAGTAGCAAAGAATAGATATGGTTCTACTGGAAAGGCAACTGTAGGATTCTCTCCTGACACTTGTACTTTATACGATACGGTTGAGCAAGCAGAAGCTTGTGATGCCGGACCTATGCCCGACGTTCCGTTTTAATTTATTTCTTTCCTCTTTTCCAAATACGGTTGTATAGCTTTTGACCTTCTGGATTATTGTTTACAAAATTCCAAAACTGTTTGTTAGTCATTCTAGCAATTTGGTCCATTTCACTTCTTTTTAATTTATTCCAAGAAGATGGTAATGTATTAGTAAATCTATTTGATAGGCTTTTCGCCATCTCTTCTTTATATACAGGCCAATATCCTTTTTGAAATCCTGAAGATTGTTTACCACCTTTTAGTACTTCATCTGCTATATCTATAATTCCCTTTCCAGATTGCCTAGACTTTAGCATCCTAGATAAATCATTGAGTCCTTCAGGATTTATACGTTCAGGATTTATACGTCTGATAGGACCTTGTGATAGATTATTTATAGGACCTTTTCCATATGGAACTAAGTCCGTTACTGCATCTGGATTCACAATTTTTTGCATTCTAGAATTTAATCCTTTTATAATTGCTTCAGTTTCCTCACTACGAGTTAATCCTCGAGGCATACGACTAGGAACCCTAAGACTACTTTCTTGTCCTAGTGAAAATACTTCATCTCTACTTCTTCCAGGTATTTGTTTACCCGCTCCCTCAAATGGAGGTCTGTTCTTATATCTTTCAACAAGGTCGTCTAAAGTACTTCCAGAAGACTTATTCGGTGCTTTTATAAGCCCCATTTCTTTCATTAAATCCGTAACAACCTTTTTACTTCTTCTTAGGTTAGCTGGTAACTGACTCAATGCTTTCAAAAATCCTTGTGCTTTCTTAGGTGCAGTAGAAAGACCTAAAGGAGTAACTCCCATAACAATATCCATCATCTCTTGTTCAGACATACCTCCCATTTGCTGTTGATTAAAATCATCTGTAGACATAATAGACGGCAAACCATCGGATGGTTCTGAGTATCCTCTATCAGACGTTTTGTCTCCAAAAAGCTCTTGTAGAAGTTTGTCTCCTTCTATATCTAAAGACTCCATTAATGTTCTTTTATTTTTTGCCATTTTTATTCCTTGTTATATTAAATTAGTCTGGGTTAGTAACGTCTTCATCAAAAGACCTCATAATTAAATCATCTTGTTTTTCTAAATAGGGTTTAATAAATTGTTCTTGTTTCTTAATAATTTCTGCTTGAATATCTTCGTCTGATGGAAAATCATCAAACTCATCAATCACTAATGTAGGATATAAATGATAGTACTTTTCATTAAAGTCGTACTGAAGTTGTGCGGCTTTTATTGGTTGATTATCATATATGATAAGATTTTTTATTTCATTAATTATACGACCTCTTTGATATTCAGCTTTCTCTCTATCCGTTCCTAATAGAGCATCGACCCTTGGTACCCATTTAAGGTATCCAGCGTCTACAGCTGCTTGTAATTCTACTTGACTCATTCTTCCTGGAGTTTTAAAACCAGCTTTTCTCATATTTTGAAAACCAACTTCAGTTGATTCCATTCCAGTTGCTGCGTCAACCCCGGCAACTACTTGCCATGTCATTCCAAACCCTGGCATCTCTTTAAGAAGTCTTGTTGATGAATAAGAGTTAATAATACTACCAAAAATAGGCATTAGTTCTTTTATAGCTAATCTAATTGGAGCATAAATATTGCTATCTCCTCTGTAGTCTGTAGCTAGTTTTGAGCTTTGAGACTTATATGTTGAGATTGCTGATTGAACTCTTTTATAGTCAGAAATCCATACAGGTTCTACTTCGTGTAAGAACTCATTAAATAACCAATCTTGTTTTTTAGTTTGAGGTCTTCCTCCAGCCATTCCTGCTCCTACAGATGTTTCTGCTAGTCCTCCCATTAATCCACCTACCGAAACTATATTTAAAAGCATTTCAGGGGTAATCTCATTTATAGTATATTTACCATCTTTATTTGCAAGCCAATTTTGTCTTCCTCTTTCACTAGAGAATGTTTCTTCTCCAGAGACTGCTTGTTTAACCCACTCTCTAGCAGCAACAGATACAGCTCCACTAAACATTCCTCCTGCACCGGCTACTAAAGGAGCCATAAAATTACCATGAATCATTTCCCATTTCATTACATTGTAAATGAATCCAGCTTGTCTATAAGGGAATCTTTTAAATAAGAATACTAATTTTGTTGCAGGGTCATTAAAAAATATAGGGTCATATTCAAAAGACCTACCTTGCTGAGTCTCTGATGCAAATTTTTCCATACCCATCAGTACTTTAGTCTTCATCTTCATTTCTCCTTTGGTTTTATATGTTCTTGAGATAACTGCATCTAAGTTATTAAGGAAATCCTTTTCATTGATACCATACAATCTTCTTATTTTCTCTTTGTAGTAAAAAAATTGTCTTCTCTTAAATTGATTTACAAGGTCATCAGGGGCTATTTTTTTTGGATTATTCATTAAATCCATATCCATTTTTTTAAATTTTTTAGCTACACTTATCATGTGAGATTCTGCACCCATTGCTCCGTATATCTTATTAAACATATTAATGTAAATAAATGGTTGAAGAGCGGCACGACCAATAAATTCAGCTACATTTCCTGTACCCTTGACAGAAGTATCAACAAGACCCTCTTCTTTAACCTGTTTTACCATTTCATCTACAAAATCTCTCACTACAGTTGTAAGTGGTGTGTCAGAAGATGTTCTTTCTAATGTTCTCCTAAGTGTTTGTCTGTCAGCTCCCATATTTATAGCTCTATTTTCTTGAACAAGCTCATCTCCAAGGTTTATTAAAAGAGCTCCACTTTGGTGAAGATGTTGTACAGCTTTGTCACTATCTCTTAAAGACCTTGTAAGGTTTAAGTAAGGTTTTACAAATGTATTTGTAAATCCTATGTTTGGAAGAACAGATATAAACAACTGTAAAGCATTTTGAATCTCAGCTAATCCACCAGCAATTTTAAAACCTAGTTCTCCAAATGCTATTTTATGTGCAGCTTCTCCATTTAATGCAAACTGCCTAGTATAAGCATCTTCTCCTGTAAAGCTTTCTTTAATTAGTTGACCAATATGCCTCTCTGAAGAAATAAAAGCTGGAACTGTTTGGTCGAAACCTACAAGTCCTCCTTTAGTTTCTGTAAACTTACTTTTTAACTGATTACCAACTAAAGGAACGGCTCCAGAAACTGCGGCAACACCACCTGGAATAATTGCGTCTTCTGGAATAGCTTTTAGTAGGTCATCAAAATATTGTCCACTAGGAGTGAAAGCCCTCGCTAATTCTATTCTTTTAGTTGCACCCATAAAATAATCTGTCCATACAGTTACTAAATTTTTATCCATCATGTCAAATTGAAATTCAAGTAAAGCTTTTTGTATGTCAACACTACTTGTATTTGTTCTTCCCATTCTTCTAGGTTTTTCTAGTTGAGGATAAGGTTTAAATCCTTCTGTAAACAAATTCATTTGAACGGCAGAAATAACATCATACCAAGGTATCTCACCGTCTTGAAGATAAGTCTTCTGTAAATGTTTTTTCATAGCTTCAAGATAATCATTAGCAGTCCTTGATGTTTTATCTTTCTTTTTTGCCATATTTTCAATTTGGTCTGATAAAACTTTTTCTATTTCTGCAGCTAACTTTGGTTTAATTTGCTTTACTTTTGCGATATCAAGAGTGTGTCCTAAATCAGTCATTCCTTTTATTGCGTTTGTTTTTTGAGTAAGACTTAATGTAGTATTATATATAATTTGTTTTATTTCTGGTTTTATCATTATAGGAAGATAAGCAGATTCTATTTTACCGGCTAAATTCATTCCCGTTGTTCCAGCATCATTATATACCTCATCTGTTAACTTCTTCATTTCATCTATAAAATCTAGCGTTCTTCTTAAGAAGTTAACTTCAGCCTTCAATTGAGGATTAGTCTTAAATCCTGGAGTAGCTTCTATTGCCGCTATTTGTTTTCTTCTAGATGATTTTAAATTCTTTCTTCCTGTTCTGCTTTTCATCATAGTAACATAGTCATCAAAGCCACTTACTATCCAGGAACCGTCTACCTGGTTAGACTTATTAATTAACTTACCTGAGCTAAGTAAAGCACCATTGTCTCTATTTGTAAGCCAATTTTCAAAAAGAGGGTCGTGGAAAGGACTTAATAATTTATTTATTTTTCCAGCAGTTTTTCCTGGAATCAAAGATGTTGCCCAATATCCTACTTTTCTTGCACTAAAAACTGATGTATCCATTCCCATTACCTGTTGCATTGCATGAATTCTTTTTGAAGTCGTTTGAGTCACAATCCTGTCTAATCCAGCCATCATTCTTATGATTGTTTTACCTTCTTTTGTCTGCATGTTACTATAAGCGGGCATTAAACCTCCTAGAACATCTCTAGTAAGAGTTCTAGTTCTCTCATTTATATCTTCTTGTCTAACCCATTTTTTAAGCGTAAAATCAAATTTTTCTGTAACGGTTGATTGAAAGTTTTGAACATATTGCCTGTCTTGTAATCCTTCTTTTAAAAATTTAACTTCAGCAGCAGTCATATCGGATACTTTAGGAAACTTTTTTTCAGCTCTCATAGCAAGCCATTTTTCATGACCTAGATATGTAGCTACAGTATCAAAAGCAATATCAAAATCGTTTTTATAAAACCCATTTTTACCAGCAATAGCATCATCTCTAAGCTCTCTTAATATTTGTCTATCTATAGTTGTTTTTTTAAAGTATTTTTGTGTTGGTTTTAAAGGGTTTTTAACAGCTTTAACTAGTGCGGCTTTGTTACTTTTCTCAAAGATAGCCCTTACATCTGGGTCTGATGAAAAAAACTTTGTAAATAAATCAGAATTTTTAGAATCTAGTTGATATTTTCTTGGACCTATTTGAATGTGAAATTCAACCTTACCACTTTTATCCATCTTAATAGTATCATAAATAATTTTAGCGTCACCAATTAAAGGAACTTCTTCTACTTGAAGTATCCTTGGAACGTTTCTACCATCTTCTACTGGTATGTCAAAAGATGTTTCCGTAGAACCTTCTTGTGTTCTAGATTTTCTAGTTCTAGCATTCAAAGGTTTACCATATATAACTGTATTCCCATATACCCCACTAGGAACTTCATCTGGAAGATATCTTTTATTTATATGTTTAATAATTTTTTTAGAAGCATCATCTGAAGCACCAGTTATAGTGGGCTTTCCTTTATTGTCAAATGTTATTTGTCCAGCTTCTCCTCTAAGACCTTGAATTTCAGCTGCAGCCGCCAAAGGTTCTTCTATATTATTATAAATAGCTTGAGACCTTCTTTTTCTCCTGTCTTCTGCAGCAGCTTTTTTCTGAAGTTGAGTTTCAGTATTAGGCTCTATCTCCGACCTATATATTCCATCTTTTGCTATCCTATATTCTTTTTTAACATATCTTGCAACGGAGGTTGGGGTTTGTAAGGCTGCTACAAGACCTATGGCAGTCGCAACGTCTGCCACTTGTGGAGCTCTTTGATATAATACAGGACCAATTCCAGCTCCTATTACACCTGCCTCTGTCAACAGTCCAGCTTCAAATGTTCCTCTACCCATTCCAAGAAAACCTGCTCTTCTACCAAATTGTCTACCAAATCCACCACCAACTGATAATGCAAATCCTTTTGCGTAATCTTGCCATTTTGATTCTGTCATTACTTTGTTTAAAGCAGCGTAATATAAATCATCTCCTTCTAACCCATATAAATCTTCTAATCCTTTCTGGCCTGTTGAAAAATCTTCATTGGCAATCATTTCATCTCTTATAGTATGAGCAGATTCATACAATCCGTGAGTCAAACTAAATATTCCACCTTGAGTAAGTCCTACTTCCAGAACATCTTCTACTGCCTGATATGCAAGCTTTGGTCTCAGTATTTTCTTTTTTATAAGATGTTTAGCTACTCCTTGTGCTACATTTCTTTGTACAACTTTTTTAGCTCCAAATCCAAGAACACCACCAGTACCAATCATTGCTATGTCTTCCTTAGATGAAAAGAATTGCAAAAATCCAGAAAATATATCAAAAGCATAACCCCTAGGAACATCATTCATTTCCGGGTTCTTTTTGTCTCCTGTCATAAGCTCGTGAATCATTCCTCCCATACCTTCATTTTGAGCTTGTTTCCAAGCAGATGGTATAGCTTCGCTCATAGATTCACTGAACTCAAATATTTTCTTAGGACCTACTTGATTGTATCCAGGCATATTGTCAGGTTCCACTCCTAAATTATCAAACTGATAAAGAGTAGTATCTATATTAGCTGACTGGTCATCATTACCTTCTCCATAAATATTAAACTCAAACTTAGTTAAGTCTATATCTGTAGAATCTTGGGTAGTAGTATTATCTTCGTTTTTTAATATGTCTTGTTGAGTTGCCATTATTATCTATTGTGTAACATTTTAATTGGAACGCTTAGAAGGCCTGCTGGCGAGGCACCTAATTTTTGGTAATAATCTAATCCACTTTCACCTAAGAAATTCTTAATAGACCTTACAAAACTTTTATTCTTATCTGGGTCCTTCATTATTAATGTGTAAGCATCTTCCATATTCAAACCTTGTAGGTCTGGGTCTAAGGCCATCAATAGGCCTGCATGTCTTTGCCATAGTAACTTTTTATTAGAGTCACTTGAAACACTAAACAACTCTGGGAGACCAGATGTAACTTTTATATTTTCTAAAGTTTCTCTTGTTCTTGTAACAACATGGTCTCTCCATGCTTCGTTTTCTTTCGTTCCTATCACAAACGACCTATCCATACCCGTAGAAATATTGCCAATATATGGTTGTCCAAAATTGTCTTTTAGTCCTGAATTTGCCACCCAAGCCTTAACATACTCTCTTGAATGGTCATCACTTTTGCTGTATTTCACATAACCAATATCTTTCTTAAGTGCTGCTATAGAACCTGATAGTTCTTTAAATTGTCCTTCATATCTTGACGGTGTCATTCCATTAGTAGTTGTTGTCTTCACACCAAAATCAAGTTTAAAACCTTTTCCCTGTGCAAAACTTTGCATTTTTACAAGCTCAGTATAAGGAATCTTTTCATCTCTATAAAGTTCAGTTTGTTTGTTATAAGCCGCCATTCTAGTTTCTTGGGTTCCATTGGGGTCTATAAAGTCTATATAATTACTACTAGATTTTGTCATTATAGTTTGAGAGTTATTTATTTGAGCGAACTTATCATCTGGAGTCATATATCTAGATTTGTCTTCAAGAGATAAGTTGTTGTAATAATAAGAATATCCAGTATTATTTTCAATACTTCCAAACCTACTTTCAGCTTCTGCCATTCCTGCAGGCGTATTGTTATGTCTTGCTTTATCTATGCTATTATTATAGCTGTCCATCTGTGTAATAGACTGGTTTCTTTTTTTTTCTAATTCTTGAGCATCAGATTTATCTATACTAGCAAGAGTAACTTGATACTGTGCTTTCCATTTTTTATCTGCTACTTGGTCTCGTTCACTTCTATATTTTGCATCTTCTCTTTGAGAGATGACCCTAGGTAATGTTTGATTTAAGAATCTATCTACTACATTTTCTCCAGGTGTTTTTGGGAATATTGGATTTCTAGCCATTAGTTTCCTCCGCTTTCTTCGTCGCCTTGATACTGAGCATAAACAGATTGTGCTAGTTCAGCTAACTGTGTTGAATTTAAATTTGTATGTGCTAAAGAAACAAAGTACTCATAGGCTGCCGTTGCATTAGTAAGGTCTGAAAAAACAGACTGATATGCAGTAACAGCGGAATCACCTGCTCCATAAGGATTTCCTTTTGGTTGCTGAGTCCATGAACTTCCGTCTCCGGTAGGTCCTCCAGTAGATGTAGGGTCTGCTAATTGAATTTGAAGTGCTTGTTGTGCAGCTCCAGATAAGAAGTCTACTACAGAGCTTTCTAGCTCACCCATTCTTGCTCCTACATTTTCTTGAACATCTAGATATCTACTTCTAGTGTCTTGGCCTAATCCCAATAAATTCTCTTCTCCAACTTCTCTAACGTCAGACATTCTTCTTTTGGTAGAACCCATTTGAAGGCCAGTAGCACTTGACTTATCTAATACTTCGTCTAATTTACTTCCTATTTGTCCTCTAGCTTTATCTCTTTGTCTTGTATATCCTTCAGATATTCCTGTAAATAAATTTTGTTCCATTTCTTTTAAAGCAGAAACACTTTCATTATAACCTTCTGTGTCAAAAGGTTCAAAATATCCAGCATATTCACTACCAGCTCCAAAACCATATTGTGCTCCAGGGTCTTGTAATGCACCAGCGGGTGCATCTAAATCTCCTAATAACCCTGTTAAATTTCCATAAGACGTTCCATAAGAACCACTACCAGCCTGAGCACCTGAAGGAGTAAATCCTGGAGTGCCAGTGTCTGAAGTATCTCCTGGATTAGCGTCATCATCTCCCATGTTAGATGTACTACCAAAATTATAAGGGTCTAATTTCTGATTAAATTGAGAGCTTGGGCTGTATAAGCTAGTGCTCATTTTGCTTAAAATATCTTTATAAGGGTCGTATGCCATTATGAATTCTCCATTCCTTGATATATGCCTTGATATATGTTATTAAATCTTTGTAATCTATCTTCTTGTTGCCCTGTTCTTCCTTGCATATTAATACTACTTTCAAGGATTGAAGATAAATCTAATCCTTCTTCTTTTGGAATTTCAAAAGCAGGTGCTTTGCTGGCAAAAGTATTACCCATTCTATATACGTTCGTTGCATCTGTTAAAGCTCCAGCCCAATTGACAAGGCTTTGTTGGTCTCCTATCATAGCGTAATAGTCATTACTAATTTGAATATTATCTGAAAGAGCCGCTCTTCTATTTTTACCAAATTTTCCTGATTTTAAATTTACTGCTACAGAGTATCTTCTATCGTTTCTACTTCTACCAAATAAAGAACCAAGACCTGCTAGTCCTGCTCCGACTAATGGGTTAACTGCACCAGCTGCGGTAGCAAGGGTTCCAGCTCCAGTTGCCATTGCACCGACTGATGAATCTTTTAATGCATCACGCTCTAGTCCCATTTGATTTCTGTATGTTTGTCCTTCGTAATCATCTTCTGCTGCTTCAATTTCTTGACTTTCTACAGCGATGTCACTTCCTAGTCTAGCTCTCATTAAAGCTTCATCTAGTTTACTTTGATTTTTTAGCTTACTTAAAGCTCTTGCAAAACTTGCCATTATATTTTTCCTTTTGTTAATAATAAAAAATGTTCGACACTACCAGCACCCTCTTCTGTGTTATAGTGTTCTTTCCAATACTTTGCTAACCCTTCTGGACTATGTTCGATATCCTCTGGTACACGCCAGTACTTAATACGACAATGCAAGATACCAGCAGCAATATTAGTACGAAGAATCCAGTCCCAATTATCAGGCTGAGGGTCAATAAAATGGTAAGGGTCAATGCCAAGAATATCTGCAGCCCTTTGCATAAGCTCAGGACGAGCTGATATAAAATTTCTACAATTGTCCACGGCTGTGCTGGGTTCCACTTGCCAAAAACTTCTAGCCGGACCAGGTCCAATCTGTTCAATGTATTCGTACTTACTCTCCACAAGTCCAGTTGCATAGACAATATCCAAAGCCTCAATTTTTGCATATTTTTCTCCTAGTTGAACGCAAACGTCTTTAATAAGTCTTTTCATTTGATTAGTATTAACGCTCACATTATCTCCTGTTATATTTAACACTACTGCTATTAACAGTATTTGTATATACTTCATTAGCATAAAGTACTAAATTATTCTTATTTATGTCAAGGATATAGTCCATATTACCTCGGTATAACATTACTTCCATCGGCTGACTTTTGAAATTCTCCAGCTTTAGTAGAACTATCTCCAGAATCTGGGATAGCACCATAAAACTTATTAGCTGTTGTTGGAGTTAATCCTCCACCAGCTACTCTTACTCCACCTTTAATAATCTTGAATGCATTCTGTTGAGGAGATTTAATATCAGAGTTCTTAGCAAATGTTTTTAATTCTTTTTGTTCTGCAGGCCCTTTTGCTTGTACAAATTCTAGTTCAAATATCTTACCAAATTCTTTTCTAATTACTTTAAGTCTACCATTATGATATTGTAGAACTTCTTGTCCGTTTTTTAAATCGGATTTAGCAACCGCACCTTTTCTAATTTGCTTACTACTTCCAGAAACTGTTTTTCTTCCCCTAGTTAAAGACATTATCTTTGTCCTTTCGCTCTTAGTATTACAGAGATATCATGTATTTCAAATCCAGAAGCAACTGCACCTGAAATTCCAAGTTGAATGCTTTTTGCTGCTCTATGACTAGAATCTATTATAAACTCTTCAGTAACCAAACTTCCACTATCTAATAAATTTTCATTTCCACTTCCTGTAAATTTATCTGTAAGACTACCTCCATCTTTTCCAAGTGTTAATATAGCATTGTTACCAGAAGTATAAGTTATAAATACAGAATAAAATCTTTTATCAACTGAAGGTAATTTAAAGTCCATCTCTTTTGTTTTAATATCTACTGTTTGTATTACTGCATCAGGTGAATATTTTTTCCCTATACCTGCACTACTACTCTTACCCATTCCTAACAACTCTTCACCATAAAGAACAAAATTACTTAATGATTCGTTAAACAAAACGCTACCAGTATCTATGCTAACCAATGACGTTGTTTTTATGTCATAGAGATATCCTTTAGAATTAGTTGCATCTGCTTGTCCTAAAACAATAACTTGATTTTTTTCTGGAATATAACCTACCTGAGTAGTTGTTGCATCATCACCTACGTCCGTTTTAAATGTAGAATCTTTTATGTTGCTAGAAATTGTTGGCACTCTCAATGTTACTGACGGTGCACCTAAAGCTTCTACCCCATAAGAGAATAAACCAAACTTATTAGCAAAGTAAACTCCTCTAGCAGCTTTACAAACAGCTGCAGGATTGGATATCCCTCTATTTGGGAACACTCCATCTACATACCATCCCGCATCAGAACCAGTAGAAATGTTAATAGCATATAATGTTTTTTCTTTAAATACTAATAAAGTGTCATCTAATTCTATTATTTTAATTATTTCATCTCCGTCATTAGTACCTATATCTATGTAATAGCTTTGTGGAAATGTATCATATTTCCTAATAGGAGTATATTGTATCCTGTCTCCCATAACTTTTGTTTTTCCTTCAGAGTCTTTATACAGAACATTGCCTACAAAAGCTCTTTGGTTTGCTACGACCGCTGTTTTATATCCATAATTAGCATTTCCGTTAAAAGTAATTTCTTTTTCTTGAACATCATATCCATTTATACTGGAATAGGTATCAAAGTTAGGTGCTTTTATTTCATAAGCAATAGCATTAGTACTAGTTGCATTAGTTGATTTTGAGTCACTTGTAACTAAATGTATTTTAAATATATCTCCACCATCACCGTGAGCTGTTGCAGTTGTTCCAGCATATCCTCTTGTTACTGTTAAGTTATGAGTAGATATACCTGTTACTAACATTTTTTCATCGTTTATTTTAATTACATTATTAACCGCAAATTGAGTACCATCTTGCACGGTTAACGTTAAATCATCATCTGCATACTCTGCACCTTCATTAATATTTGTACCAGAATCGGTAGCTTCTTCTACAAAAGCGTCAAATGAGTCTGATAAAGATATTCTAGAGCCTTGTTCAAAATCTATATCTAATAATAAGGTATATTCATCATCTGGATTGTTAATATCTCTAACATACAAACGAGCTCCTTGTTTAAATTTTCCTGCAGAGTCGTGACCTATATCTCCTATTGAAACACTTAATTGTATTATTTGTGCATCTGTCAAGGCCATTACTCCAAGAACGTCTGACACTAAAGACTCCTGTCCTCCATAATATACATATGACATACCAATACTATAATCTGCAGCTGGCCATAATCCAGTTGTGCCAGCAGCTTCAATTTCTACTTTTATATCTGCTGTAGGTAGAGTACCAGCTTCTTCTGCTGTAGGGTCTGCCACCGTAGTTGAAAGAGCATCTATATCTGCATCGGCTGGTATTGGAAATCCTCCAGAGTAATCATGCATTGCATCTGCTACTACAGCATATGGAGTCGCAGTTCTTTCAGCTCTAATTATTCCTATTTGCTTATTTCCCGTATTCGAGAAATTAGAGTCTGCTATACGAAGTCCTCCATCAGCATAATAATATACTGGTCTAGTATTTGTGTTACTAGAGCCTAGGTCAGATGAATTGAATGCTGCTAAAGCAGCTGCATTACTTACCTTTACTACTCCGGCACCATCAGTATAAACTAAATATTCTCCCGCATCGTTTCCATCTTCTGGACCTACATCTGTTCTAAAACTAAACAATCCATAGCCTGGTTCAAAATCTGTGATAGCAGCTACCGTTATATTTGTACTAGATATTTGAGCAGTTACAAAAGAACCTAAAGCAGTAATCTTTCCAGCAGAATGTAAGTCTACGTTAAGAGCTTCAGCTAAAAAACCGTCTCCTAAATCTTTAGGAGAGTCTTTATCATTCAATCCTTTATTAAAGTCTTTAAGTGGTTGAGATAGTTTAGGCACTACGTTTCACCTTTTCAAAGCTACGCATCCCACCAAGACCTAACAATCCCATCAAAACAGTCATTAAGGTGCTCATATCAAATTCAGGTAATATCATTGGATACCCAGATGCAGCTAATACAAAAGCTAACATAGGTTGTAATACAAAATGATAACATAAAGCAATAGCACAAACCCAGCCGACAAATGGTCTCCAGCCACTTTTAAATAAACTAGAAGAACCTGATTCTATCTTATTGACTTCTATTTGTGCCTTGTTAATTTCCATAATTAACTGAGCTTTCTCTTCTTTGTCTAAAGTAAACTTGTCTACATGACCAGCTACTTTATCAATAATATTGCCTATCATATTTAACTTAGGCATAATCCACATCCACATTCACAATTCATAATGTCTCCTTTATCTACATTTCCATCTTCTACGTGCTTGTCTTATTCTAGAATTAGGATTATTCCTAGTTTTAGCAGAGCTTCTTTTCAGTTGCCCTAAAGACCTTGCACAATAAGATTTTCTTCTTTTAGCTGCCTTGCTACCTTTCTTTACTTTACCAGTAACAGCAGTTTTTAATTTACTACCAGGGTTTGCTTTTCTATAAGCTCTAACGCCCTTAGCAGTCATTCCTGCTCCAGACTTAGTTTTTCTATAGTTAGCTCCCTTTCCTTTGGTAGTCTTTCGTATAGCTTTTTTTCTTTTTCTTTTAGCCACTAATATATTAACCAGTTTAATCCAACCTTCGATTCGTATGATTGTACGTCATACATCGAAAGAAATCTTCCTTCTAAAAATACTCCAAACTTTTTAGTTAACTTCCAACCATAAACTAAAC
>Ga0209337_1000360_pt1 | contig 36265 bp, 33 predicted proteins | sample LinPmetageLP53_FD_184044 | JGI IMG/M metagenome (GOLD analysis project Ga0209337, IMG submission 184044) | Marine viral communities from the Pacific Ocean - LP-53 (SPAdes) (version 2) | ecosystem: Environmental > Aquatic > Marine > Oceanic | place: Pacific Ocean | collected 2010-02-08
ATTATATTGTTGGCTACTACAGCCAGACTAGACCACATCAGTACAATGCTGGTTTAAGCCCAAACGAGTCAGAGAAAAGATTCTGGCTTTACTATAAAACTGTGGCCAATATTACTTGACCACTACAATTAAACGACTGGCTAGCAGCGAGTTTGAGTGTGCGAGATTATCAAGTCGACGGCGATGAGGATTGGCGCAACATAGTCACCGATGAGATAGTAGGCGGCGAAGACACGCGCTCCGTGAGCATAGTGCTAGACGCCGCGCCGTCTGACAAACTAGGGGTACGTTTTCGACTTCAAAGCCAAGAAGATAGAGATGAAACACGACCGTTTTTCTTAACGCCTACCAGCGAGAATAACTGCGCACCCGGCTATCGATCATTATCATCTTGGGCAGCTTCAGGCTCAGGGAATAACTTTCAATACTTCTGCGGCGAAATTAAGAATCAACCCATCGCCCTTAACGATAAAGCAGATGCAGATGGTATACCAAATGAAGTCCCAGGCATCCCGGTTAATAGCTTTTTACCCTCTGGTTCAACATTTTTTGGCAGCCCATATGACACAGCTGATGGCACAGCTTATGACGGCGTAGGTCGCGACCTGATTATTTCAAGCTTAGCCATAGATTACGAAACCGATGCTGGCTATTCCATGTCATTGGCGCTGGGCTATCGTGACGATGATATAAGCACTGGCTCTGATGGTGACAACTCATCAGTAAACTACACCTTTGCTCCGGGCCAAGAGGCATTTTTTGCTAATACCTATCGTCAGGAAACCAAAGACAAAACCGTTGAATTTACTCTGCACTCTCCCGAGGGTAAATTGGAATGGATGGCTGGCGCCTTTTACTACGATCAAGACAGAGATAATTTCGATTTAACTTTCGAAGACGCAAAGGTGGGTGTCTTTCAAGATAACAGTACTGTGACGAACAAAGCGGTTTATGCTTCAGTTGATTATCAACTAAGCGATAAGATTGACGGTACATTTGAAGCCCGCTGGGCAGAGGAAGAAAAAACGGTTACCGAGTTTGACCCGGATGGCTTAACAACGTTTGATGCCGGCGGCAGTTGGAACAACTTTACCCCTAGAGCCACCTTGAATTACCGTTATGACAGCAACACCATTTTTTACGGTATCGTCGGTCAAGGCGTTAAACCCGGTGGTATTAATGGCTCAGCCGGCGCTGAAACGGGCAAACCTACCTACGAGCAAGAAGAAATTACGACCTACGAGCTAGGTATAAAAAGCAGTGCCATTAACAAGGTCTATGCCACCGTATCTATGTTCTACAACGATGTAAGTGACATTCAACTGACGACCCCACTGAATGTACCGGCGGGCAATGTCGCCTCTGTCGCCACAAACCAAGGAAAAGGTGAAGTATTCGGTGTCGAAGTGGATATAAACGCACAATTTACTGACAATCTATCTGGTCGTTTTACTTACGCCCTAGCTGACACCAAATTCACTCAAGGCTGTGACGACTTTCAGTGGTCATTAACCAGTGGTGGTGGCGTGCTAACACCAGGGACAACAACCGGAACGGATTTTCGCAGTGACTTTGCTATCACCACACCTGCCAGTTGCTCCATCGATGGCAATGCGTTCCCCCTAAGTTCAAAACACCAAGCAAGCGCGTTTTTAGAATACATCACGCCCATCACAGGCGAACTTGAAGCCTTCTTTAATCTGGATGCCAGCTACGAGTCGAAGAAGTATGTGCAGGTACACAACCTAGCCTATGTACCAAGCGCGATCATTATGGGTGCACGCATGGGCATAAACAGTGAAAATTGGCGGGTCAGTCTTTATGCTCGAAACTTAACCGATGAGGACGCGCCTATTCTGACATCTCGTTGGTTAGGTATTCCTTATTTTACCTTTTCATCCCTCAATACCGCGCCCGATGGTGCAGACAACGGTTCGCCCCGTGCATTTTTTAGTGCTGCACGCCGAGGTCGTCAAGTCGGTATCGACATGACCTATCGTTTCTAGTGTTTATCTAGCAAACTAAAAAACGGAGCTCAAGGCTCCGTTTTTTTGCATTAAAATCAATCTCAGGTACAAACAGTGGTTACGCAAAATTGACCGCCTAGCAATGGCCGGCAACTAAGTTTATTGCTCTACATGCAATGTCGCGTGAAATCTCCTTACTTATTGGTTACGGGCCATTTTGATCATAGGGAATTTGACGTGATAAAAGTGTAGCAATAAAAGCATTACCCGCGGTCCTGCTCAGCCATTTACCAAGCACAATATTCGTAAGATATAATTACCACTTCTATTTATGATCTCTACTTTACTTTGTTCGTTTTTTTTTACCCCCCCGCGGAAAATAGCTAAATGAAGATGGTATTTCTATTATGCTAATTAATTTGCTCGAGGTGAGATCAACCTGTATAAACCATCATAATTTAATCGTATTCCCATTCAATAACTGACCGAGCGTATAGTGTCTATTGCACTGCTTAATCGTCGATGAAAAAATCTAATTAGATACAGCTGTAAATTGAGAGAACCATCATGAGCGTTCAAATACGCAATAATATTCAAGTAATAGGAAGTGGTTCCACCACATTGGTGTTTGCACACGGTTTTGGTTGTGACCAAAATATGTGGCGATATCTCACGCCGTCTTTTCAAGCGCGTTTCAAAATTGTGTTATTTGATCTTGTGGGTAGCGGCAAATCAGATCTATCGGCCTACGATTTCGAAAAATATGCGTCATTGCACGGTTATGCAGCAGATTTAATTGAAATAATAGATGAACTAACAGACCAACCCGTTATATTTGTCGGTCATTCTGTGAGTTCTATTATCGGCTTACTTGCCTCAGTACAGGCACCCGAAAAATTTACGTGTCAAATCATGGTGGGGCCATCACCGTGTTACATCAATGAGGGGGATTATATCGGTGGTTTTTCACAAGCCGACGTTGAAGAATTGTGTAACACCATAGATAGTAACTACCTAGGTTGGTCTAGCACTATGGCACCCACTATCATGGGAGCCCCCAACCAGCCCGAATTATCAGTTGAACTGACAAACAGCTTTTGCCGGACCGATCCAGAAATAGCCAAACACTTTGCCCGGGCTACATTTTTATCTGATCACAGAGACGCCTTGTCAAAATCCACCACACCTGCCCTGATCCTTCAGTGTAGTGATGATTTCATAGCCCCCTGTACCGTTGGTCAGTATATGCATAAAACCATGGCAGATGCTGAGTTATGCATTATCGATAATGTGGGCCATTGCCCGCACCTTAGCGCCCCAGATGCCAGTACCCAAGCCATAAAAAACTATCTTAAACGGTTTTATGAATAAAAAACGCGACAATGAATAACATTCCAGACCTGTCATCATCATTTGACTGCGCACCTTGCGGCTTAGTCACCACCGAAGTGAATGGAACAATCTGCAGGGTGAATACCACCTTTTGCAATTGGCTTGGTTTTACGCCCAGCGAATTAATTAACAATAAAAGAATCCAAGACTTGTTTACCATTGGTGGACGTTTTTTCCATCATACCCATTGGGCACCTCTTCTGCAGCTACAAGGCTCGGTATCAGAAGTGCAAATGGATTTAGTGACTAGCGACGGTAAAACGCTGCCCATGCTGATTAATGTTTCTCGTCAGAAACACGGTGATAGTCAATTTGATCAACTGGCGTTTTTTGTTGCTACGGAACGCAAAAATTATGAGCGCGAATTAATTTCCGCCCGTAAATCTGTAGAGGAGTCTTTAGCGTCTTTACATACCTCGCAAGAGGAATTGCAGGAAAGCCGCGACATTTTGAGTATTGCCATTCGCAGTGCACGGATGGGCGTATGGACTCAAGATATAAAATCCGGTGAAGTTTGGTGGACTCCAGAGCTGCAACAACTGACGGGGTGGACTGATAAAGAAATATGGGCGACACCAGAACAATTTTATAACTTAATACACCCAGATGATTTGAGCTCATTTGCCACTGCACTCCAAAATTCTATCGACACGAAATCAGACTTCGACATTCAATTCCGTCTTAAGCATTCTGACGCAAGCTGGTTGGCGATGGAAGGCCGAGGGCATGCTACCTATTCAGAAACCGGTGAGGCACTAACGATTGTGGGTGTCATAATGGATGTATCTGAGCGCAAAGCGACGGAAAGAGAATTACATCAATTAAACCAACAGTTATCCATTGCCGATCGGCGCAAAGATGAATTTCTAGCAACTTTGGGCCACGAGCTGCGCAACCCGTTAGCCCCAATAAGAAATGTTTTAGAAATTATGCGACTCAAAGAAACTGAAGATTCTTTCATGCACTGGTCACGCGAGATGATTGAACGACATATATCTCAGATGACACATTTGGTTGATGATTTAATGGAAGCGTCACGCATTTCCCAGGGTCGGTTGGAACTTAGAATGCGAAATATTGATATCGCTGACCCCATGAAAAGCGCCATTGAGTCAACCCAATCCATAATGGACAAGTCCAAGCATACGTTGACCGTAACACGCCCCGAATCCCCGATATTTGTTGAAGCCGATACCACTCGATTGACGCAAATTATTGCTAACTTATTGAATAACGCAGGAAAATATACGCCGGATGGTGGTGATATTTCCTTGAGTGCATTTCAACAAGGTAATGAAGTGGTTTTGTCAGTTAAGGATTCAGGGATGGGGATCCCACCCGAACAGCTGACCAACGTTTTTAACATGTTCTCTCAACTCACCCCGGCACTTGAACATGCACAAGGTGGCTTAGGTATAGGTCTTGCCCTTGTCCATGGATTAGTTAAGTTACACGATGGCAGCATTGTGGCTCACAGTGAAGGCGATGGAAAAGGCAGTGAGTTTATTGTGCGCTTACCCATATCTCGCGCCCCTATCGAAATCACTCCCATTGTTGAAAAGCCGATTGATTTGGTTACCGATAGCAAGCGCATTTTAGTGATTGAAGACAATATTGATGCTGCCGAAAGCTTATCAATGCTATTAGAGTTCAGCGGCCACTCGACCCGCATTGCCCACAGTGGTATGGATGGGATCATTGCCGCAGAAGAATTTTGCCCTGACGTGATTTTGTTAGATATAGGCCTGCCTGATATCAATGGTTACCAAGTCGCACAGCACATTCGTCAACAGACGTGGGGCAAAGATATCTTTCTCATTGCCGCTACCGGCTGGGGACAAGATAAAGATAAGGCGTTAGCCAAAGAAGCTGGATTTGATAAACATTTGATAAAACCGATCAATTTTCAAGATCTTAAATCGTTATTGCAGAAAATTAACCGCTAAACGGTGGCGCAATAACGCTTTGCTTCTACGAAAATTAGCTTACCCATCAGTTATTTCAATTAAGCACCAGCTCTTTTTATGTTTAACTAAGTGTTAATTACACAGGTAGTGCCGTGGTTTTTACCGGCGACTTAAGCACAAAGGAAGAATGGACACCGCTGACCCCTTCAATTCGCGTAAGTTTGTTGAGCAAAAACTGCTGAAAGTCATCCATGTCTTTAACGATCACTTTAAGAAGGTAATCCGCCGTTTGTCCGGTGATCAAATGGCATTCTAGTACCTCACTAAAACCGGTGACGCTATCTTCAAAAATCGCGAAACGTTCCGGTGTATGTTTGTCCATAATAATTTGAATAAACGACAATAGCGTTAAACCTAATTTACGGGCATTTAATAACGCTACATAGCCATCAATGAGTCCCGCTTCTTCTAGTTGGCGTACTCGGCGTAAACAAGGCGACGGCGATAAATTAATGGCGTCTGCCAGTTCTTGGTTAGACACACGCCCTTTCTGTTGGATTATTTCAAGAATTAAACGATCATACTTATCAAGTACCATAACAGCGACATCCTAAGATAGTAAATATCAATATTATCAATTATTGAGCAATAATATTGTTATACGAGAATGAATTATACACATTTACGCAATCATCTATGGATCTTCTTCGGTTAAGCTTATTAACAGATTTTATCCCATTCTCCGGAGCCCCATATGATTAGCCAACCCCAGACCAAATATCAACCTTTTAGAGGTGTCAGCTTACCCGATCGTCAGTGGCCCAATAATCATATTACCCACCCGCCCATCTGGATGAGTACCGATTTACGCGATGGCAATCAAGCTCTGATTGATCCCATGTCCATTGAGACAAAGTTACGTTTCTTTAAACAACTTGTGGCGATTGGCTTTAAGCAAATTGAAGTGGGCTTTCCCTCGGCATCAGATATCGACTTTAATTTTGTGCGTTTGCTCATCGAACAGGATCACATTCCGGATGACGTCACCATCGAAGTATTAGTGCAAGCCCGTTATGACTTGATTGAACGCACAGTAGAGAGTTTACGTGGCGCCAAACAAGCGATTTTACATCTGTATAATCCTATCGCCCCTGCGTTTAGAGAGCTCGTATATAAAACCGATAAAGCGGGTGTAAAAGGCATTGCTACCCAAGGCACAACTTGGGTCAAAGCGCTGACCGAGCAGGCCCCAGAGGTTAATTGGACTTATCAATATTCACCGGAAGTTTTTTCCAGTACTGAAATTGAATTTGCGAAAGAAGTCTGTGATGCTGTAGTGGATATCTGGCAGCCAAGCAGAGATAACAAAATTATCATCAACCTGCCTGCCACCATCGAAATGAACACGCCCAATACCTATGCAGATCAAATTGAATGGATGCACCGTCATTTAAATCAGCGCGAACATATTATTCTGAGTGTGCACCCCCACAATGACCGTGGTACCGCGGTTGCGGCGGCTGAATTGGCTGTCATGGCCGGTGCAGACAGAGTGGAAGGCTGTTTGTTTGGTAATGGCGAACGCACAGGTAACGTAGACCTTGTCACCCTAGCGTTGAATTTGTATACACAGGGTGTGCACCCAAATTTAGATTTTTCGAAAATAGATCAAGTACGTAAATTGGTCGAAGAATGCAATCAACTGCCGGTTCACCCACGCCATCCTTATGCGGGCGAGTTGGTATTTACCGCTTTCTCTGGCTCACATCAAGACGCGATCAAAAAAGGGTTAGCCGTTCAAAAACCAAACGATATCTGGCAAGTGCCCTATTTACCTATTGATCCCGCCGACCTAGGCCGTGGTTACGATGCGGTTGTGCGGGTTAACAGCCAGTCAGGTAAGGGCGGCGTTAGCTTCTTATTGGATCGCCAAGCCGGTTTGCAATTACCACGTAAATTACAAATAGAGTTCAGTCGAATTGTGCAGCAAAATAATGACAGCAGCGGCAAAGAAATGAGTGCGGTTGATATTGTGGCATTGTTCGAAGCCACCTATTTAACCCAACCAGACTGGATAGAATACAAGCAAAGCCAAATTAACACCCTTGCGGATAACCGACAAAAAATCGATATTCAGTTGATATATAATGATTCGCCGATCAGCATTAGCGGCATAGGGAACGGCCCCATCGACGCCGCTGCCAATGCCATTCGCAGCTTTACCGATGAGCCTCTAGAAATTGTCGACTACCACGAGCACGCTATTGGTGAAGGGTCAGCAGTGACCGCAGTATGTTATTTGGAATTAAAAACCGATAATAATAACACTCGCTTCGGGGTCGCCAAAGACAGCAACATCATGACGGCCGCAATAAAAGCCATGTTAGGTGGTATCAACCGAAAAGTAGCGGTAGCAGCATAAATGTAAACGACGCATTCGTTGGAATTGCCCATCGAATGCGCCAGTTTAACCTTAGTGACGAGCAAATTTATTGAATCAATATCGTTAATCTAACATGGCATTTTTAAAACTAGCGTAAGCGTCGAAGCGACTAAACCAATTTAGCAAATCAATATTAATGTAAACACTGTTGTCACCGCCTCCACGATTAGCAAACCCAATGCTTAGTTTATTGTTCAGGTGCAACATTAATCCATGACCGAGTTTCCTGCCTTTACTACGATCGGCATACACACTGGCAATACTCACTCCCCAAGGGATATCAGCGTCCCATTGATTAATCCCCACCCATTCAACTGCAAGGGTCATCTCGTCTTTATCACCGGACTCTGCTGCTGAAAAATGCTCATATGCAATTGATGGGCGCAGGGCAAAAAACTGATACTTAGGTGGGGGTGGGAGACTTTTTCCATTGGAAAATTCCTCACTGTATATCCATGAGGTAAAAGCTATGTCAATAAAGGTCATAAAGCGCCCTTCTTCGCCAAAACGATGCCAATCTTGACGTTTTTGAGCCGTGTTAACTAACGCCTGTTTAATTTCATTTGAGCCTAAAAATATATTTTGTACCGAGGTAACACGCTCTACTTCTTTAAAAAACAGGTCGCATGCCATGGTGCTCAATTTAAGACACGCTTGCTGCATTCGATCATCAACCATAAAGGAAATGTTTGACGTGCCGCTTTGTAACATGAATGCATACTCATCACGCCGCTTGCCCTGAATAACGTTAAGCGAGTACAGCTGTGAGTTGAGTGCTTGTGTGTAATCAACTGACTGCCATTCAACTATCACGTCAGAGATATCAGGAAAAGGCTCATCGGAAAAGTTTTTACGTAATAGTTTGACGAGCTCTGCCCGATTGCCATTTGGCTTTCCAGCGGTTAAAAAATGCCTATCGTTTAAGGCGCGCATATCGTCTTCATTAAAGGCGGCGCACGTGGCCAACATAAACTCTGTCGTTGCTGCTAAAATCGGTTGGAGTATGGCAACGTCTGTCTCTCGCACATTATTATGGGTTAGAAGTTTAGCGCAATCGGGATAGTCAGCTATTGCGTTATTATCCGCATGCACAACCCATGCGAATGAATTGAGCAATAATAGGGTTGTCACGAACAATGTTAATCTTTTCATCTTACGCTCCTTGCTTCGATGAAGTGGCGTATAAGTCTTTCAGCTCTTTAACAAACAAGAAGAGTTGCATGGAGCATGAAATCAGCGATAAAAGGTCATTGCTTGCGTTAACGGTATTGCTCAGCGCTTTAATCTTGGCCAGTATTTCTTTCACCGCATCTTTAAGTTCGCCATCAATAGTGGTAGTTAAATATTTAACTTTTGCTGCTTGGCGCATGGCTGGGGTTATTTGCAGCATAGTATGCTGATACAAGAATTCCGCCCCCACTTCAGGGTTTGAAAAGTACTCCGTTAACGAGTGTGGGTTTACCGTTTTTGAACCATCTGTATGTTTAATAAAACGAAGACTATTAGTGCGTATCAAATCACCATATACGGGCTCGACCAGATAGCGCTTAAATACGGTAAAAGGGTCAAACTGATTATAAATAGGGTAATATATTTTCGCCACACCGGCTGAGTTAGCACTATCATCACGTACAATTGAATGATTAGGATCTAAATATCGCGTCAGAATTTGGGTCATGCGCGAAACATTAGCCACCATCCATAAACCCGACAAAGGATGATTAATGTAGCGAATTTTTTCATCGTCGTCGGGTTCGTCAGGACGTAAATAAAGCGATGTCAGCACATCGTGAGTCATAGCGGTACCAAGACTATGGGCAACCACAATAACGTCACGTTTCCCCTCGGCATCATTGGCAGCATCTCTTAAGAGCGTCAGCAATTTCTCTTTTAAGCGCAACATAGCGGTAATACGGATGGTATCTAGTACACCATAGGTAATGACGTCTAACCAGTGGGTATAAAAGAAACTATCGTCAGCGAGTTTTGCTTGAAATTGAAACAGTTCTTGGAGAAATCTTGATGAAAATGGAATAACCTTGCCCAGTGCTTTGAAAAAATCTCCTTGTGCTTTTCGCTGCTCATCGAAATATTCAGAATAGTTATATTCCTCAAAGTCGAAATGGGTATCTAGGGCAAAATTTTGCAGTCCGAGAAATGACGCTGAGGCGTTTAATCCTGTTTTAACCTCTTTAATAACATCGCCAGTAACGTGTGTACCCATGCCATGAATGACTAGTACAATAGGTGGTTTCATAGTGTGTTCCAATATGATTCAAGTTAGCCACTTGCATACTGATAGAACATTACTGCATTTCCATTGCAAGATAAGTTGTACAAAAAAAGGCTAGTTTATTTTTTGTTTACTTACAAAGATTTATAACGGCCTTATTATCTCGCTAGGTTGTTTTACTTGAGTGTATGCTAGGTTGCACTATTGCTATCCTGTTCGTCATCCAGCCACACATGTAGACGCCATTAACCCTGACTCATTTCAATTAAACGACTATAGGTACGGCGAAATTCAAAGATCAGTGCACCTTCTAAATAAAGCTCTGCCAACGGCACATCACAGCTTAAATACAGGGTGACGTTTTGGTCATATAACTCATCGATTAAGCTGATAAAACGTCGGGCCTTATCGTCGTTCACAGAATAAGATAAAACGCGTTCCCCGGTACTGGCAGCTTGATTGTCACCTGTGCCATCTTCAGTGCCTCGAGCCTTAATCCATCCCCTTACTTCGCCGCCTAGTTGTGGCACACCACTTAACAATACAGTGTTGAAACGTGTGGCGATTTCCATGTAGTCCAGCTGCGAACGTGGGCCTTCACACAAAGCGTAAAAGTCGAACCATACGAGTGCATTTGGGCTATTGATATCAGTAACACCAACCACTGGGATATCCCGGTGGCAAATATTAATGCTGGTAGCACGAACGTTCGCTGGTTCGGTTGTGTGGGTTAGCGCAGAAAAAATAGCGGCTAAATCCATTTCGGCTGTCGTGCCCACATTCTTAGATCCTCGGCTCAATAAGGCGCCGTTTTGTGAAGCATGTAATTGATGCAAGCGATGGTCTTGCTCGCCCGCTAGATGCAACATGTGCGTATGCTGCTGCAGTAACGCGATGCAAGGCAAAAATTTATGCCTGGCTAAGCCATTCTCATATAAACGCTCAATGGGAATATTCGATGTGGCGACTAATATCACACCGTGCTCAAACAACGACTTGAATAACCCGGCCAATATCATGGCATCAGCAATGTCGGACACAAAAAACTCGTCAAAACACAATATACGGCATTCTTTAGCCAGATCGTTGGCAATGCCTACCAGAGGATCTTGCATGCCAGCTTGCGCGTTAAGCGCCTGATGAATACGCGCCATAAAGCGATGAAAGTGAAGCCTTAACTTACCTTTTGTTGGCAAGCAATCGTAAAACAGGTCCATTAAAAATGTTTTACCCCGGCCCACATCACCCCACAAATATATTCCCGTTGTAGGTTCAAAAGGCGCAGTATTTTGCTGATGTAACTGCCCAAATAATGTATCGAGTCTTTTTATCGCTTCGATCTGGGCGGGATCCTCGACAAGCTTGCTGCCCAATTGCGCTTGGTAGACAGCCAGGGGAGAATTGAGTATTGGTGTAGCGCTTGCCCCATCAGGCATAGTAAATTTATCCACTTGAATGACTAACAACAAACGAGGACTTTAGCGATTTTTAGCAGCCCAGCCAAATGTAAATTACTTTTGCCCTGCCCCGCTTTAGTTTTACCGGAAAATCCCTAGATATTTTCGGACTGGTAATGCTTAGCCAATAAACATGCAACCATTTTGTTGCATAATTGATTACTCTGTACTTTACTTATTTGAACGTCCAATACACAGCGAAAAGAGAAACGTAAGATGCAAAATACCATTCAACGTGAAATTATCATTAACGCTTCCAAGGAAAGGATTTATCGGGCAATAGCCACACCTGAGCAAGTGGTACTATGGTTCCCAGAAACCCTAGACGGTGACTTGGCTGTTGGTCAACAGCCTATTTTAGGATTTGGCGAGTACGGCAAAAATCAGATTTATATAGTGCAGGCTACCCCCCATGATTATTTTGCCTATCGCTGGGTGCCTGGGGCCAACAATTTTATTGGAGATGTACGCAGTGTGCCAAATACTCTCGTAGAGTTTCGAATTTATGAAGAGTCCTCAGGATCATGTAAGCTAGTACTCACAGAAACAGGCTTTGCTGAATTACCAAGTGAAATGATGGCAGCCGCGTTCGAGCAAAACTCAGGTGGCTGGGACTTTATGCTAGGACGGTTAGTGACGTATTTGCAACCCTAATGATCGAAGCTGATATTTACAAGGCCTTGGGTGATCCAGTTAGGTTAGAAATCATAAGGCGGCTTGCTAACGGATCATCTAACACGATTACTGAACTTTCAAAAAACCTTGGGGTATCTCGCCAAGGAGCCAGAAAGCAACTTCAGGTACTGGTGTCGGCAAATTTGGTCCGTTTGTTACCCAAAGGACGAGAAACAGCAGTGACCTTAGATACGACTAAGTTAAAGGTCGCCGGACTGTTTATCGCTAAATTAGAGGCTCAGTGGGATCTAAGACTCCACGCCCTGAAAAAATTGGTCCAAGACGATCCCACTTCATAATCTCAATCCATCTTAACGGGTTTACACCTAACTTAGCATTAGATGTATTGTGTTTTACTGAACCACTTTTGGTAAGGTTGATACCTGTCGTAAAGCCAATTAAAGAGCAAGGTATAAAATAATATAAAGATTAAAAATCCGGCCTCTAGAATAGTCGCGACTAACCAGGTTATATCGAGAAACCACGCCAATACGGGCAACGTGATAACCACCATACCCAGCTCAAACCCAATGGCATGAGTCATGCGAATAGCCATTCCTCGCGCAACCCGGTTGTTGCCTACACATTTATCAAACACTATGTTGTAAACATAATTCCAAACCATGGCAAACAGAGATAATCCAATACCCACAATTGCCATTTTGCCCGTTTCGAAACCGCCGATTAACACGCTAACAGGCACGACTATCGACAATGTACTGACTTCAAAAAATATGGCCTGAAAGACTCGCTCGATTGTTTTCATAATATGTTTATTGCTGTTTTAAGTGACGATGGCGTCATTTTCATCCAAAATGAAGATACGTAATAGTTAACTAGTATCTGGAAAAACGATATGTTTAGTGTGGAACAACTTCAGGCGTTTGTGATTACCGTCGAGACGGGCTCGTTTTCAGCAGCAGCTCGGCGCTTAGGTAAAGTGCAGTCTGTCGTGAGCCAGCATATTATTAACTTAGAAATAGACTGCAATACCACACTGTTTGAGCGCTCTGGCCGCTATCCAAAACTTACCGACGCAGGTATCAAGTTATTACCCCAGGCTCAGGCATTACTCAATCAGCATCAGCGCTTAAAAAATGCTGCGTTAGCACTGAGCGACAAAACACCGAGCGAAATCACAATAGCCCTTGATGAAGGTATTCCCTTTCAAAAAATCACGCATACTATTAATGAGTTACAGACGAAATACCCGTTTGTCACCCTAGAATTTTTAAGTGCCTCCAGCCTCGATATCATCGACATGTTAAAGCGCCAGAAAGTACTGACGGGGATTATTTTTAGCGAATTGGATATCCCCAGTTATTTAGATTATGAGTGTATTGGCAGTGTGAAATTTGACTTGTACGTTGCCCAAACCCATCCCTTAGCGGGTCAAGTATGTAAAAATATAGACGGTTTACGATTGCATCGTCAGTTACTGATCCGCTCGCGAAATACCCAAACAAGTAGCTTTCAATTAAAAATAAGCCCAGACACTTGGTACGCCGACAACTACTACTTATTACTAGAGCTAGCGCTGCAGGGGCACGGATGGTGTTTATTACCTGAGCATGTAGCCAATGAATCAGTGCTAAGCGGCGCACTGGTTAAACTACCACTGGAGTTCAAAGAAATGGGCTGGCAGGCTAATGTTGATGTGTTACAACATCAGCGCCACAGTAATTTAGCGGTGTTTAGCGTGCTCAGGCAATTATTACGTAACTTACTAAAAGACTGATTAGTTTGCGTATGTAAACGTCATAGGTGCGCAAGCAACCCTTTTTAACCTCGCATGGCGAGTTAAACAAACACGAAAGTGATATTGCAGTACAAATCTACCTACCATGAAATAACGTTTATAATGCAACTTTTGAGCGAGGTTTTTCGCTATCTGTATCAATGGGTCCTGCTGGCCAGTTTGCTCGTTAAGTGCCTGATGAATACGTGCCATAAAGGGATGAAAGTGTAACTGTAGCTTGCCCTTTTGCGGTAAACAATCGTAAAACAAGTCCAGCAAAAATATTTTACCTCGGCCCACATCTCCCCACAAATAAAGCCCTTTTACTTGAGCAGGCCCACTTTGGTTTGCTGAGTTGATGATAAAGACTATCAAGAGCTTCAATCGTTTGGCGCTGATTAGTATCTTCAATTAAGGTTTACCCAGTTGAGACTGATAAACGGCCAGTGGTGAATGTGACATTGAGCGTAGGCTGTGCCCATCAGGCGTGCTAATTAGTACCAAGGTAAACAATCAATACACCGGCACTCTAACTACTTTTAACCCGCGAGCCAAATGAAGTTTAGTGACTATTGGATGATACTAAACATCGCTTTTTGCCTAAAAAAGCACTTTTAGCATAAGGGGTTTATGTGCCTAGTCCGGTAATTTCGCTGGCGACTAAATGAGGATCTTCCATAGGAACAAAATGCGTGTGGTTGGGCAAGTAAGTTTCTGTTGCTTTTGGTATTAGGTCGACTAAGCCCTTGTATGTGGTGGATGGTCGAAAATCAAAAGGCTCGTCCTCTGGCGTGCGTTCTTTCACTCGCAATATTTTTACGCTTGCGGTGATTGATGACACCTTGTCCAATAATAAACCGTTGCCTGAGCTTTGGTAAATTGCCGCCTCGCAGACTGGCGGGCAAGCCAACTCAAACAATTCCCCTTTGTTTTTATGAACCAGCCCATAGTCGCAATAGTCTTTCAATACCTCAGAGTCCCACTCGCTAAACGGTGCACGACTGCTAAAACGAGTGAACATTTCAGCTGCAGATGTCCATTCGTTGCGCCTAGAGGCTATAGGGCTTTTTGCTGGGTCCGTTTGTATCGGGTCGGGTGTATTCGGTGGGAAAACCACCGGATCTAATAGCAAAGCATGGGTGAATCGATGAGGCAACGTGCTCGCTGCATGTAAAACCACATGACCTCCCATTGAGTGCCCACACGCGATAATATTGTACAAATCTAGGCGTTCAATTAGCGCCACAACATCATCACCAAATAGCTGAAAGCTATAAGGTGATGCAGAATATTCACTTAACCCATGACAACGCAGATCCACGGCGTAAACGTGCCGATTACCCAGATCCTTGATTATTTTGTCCCACATCCGGCCATGAAACCCAGCTGCGTGAACCAATAGCAACGGCGGGCCTATACCTTCCCACTCATAAACATTCAAGGCGGTGCTATTTGCTTTACCGGCGTGTAATTCAACAGAGTAATTTTTAGGTCGACGTTGTGGCATTAAATTTCCGAATTCAAGTTATGGTTTACGTGAGATGTTTACCGACAAAACCACTCGCTGATTTATGTGCAATTAAGCACACTCAGGCTTGTGCGCATTTACAGGAATATTATTTAGCCGCTCTGGATAGTTTAGCCACCGAACTCGCAGTGGCTGTCAGCTCATTATTTTCGTTATAAATTCGGCCTTCCATAAAGGCGACTTTATAGCCTTTTTTTATCGCCCAACCTTCAACCCGCAACTTTCCTGCACGCGTTGGCTCCAGATACGTCGTTTTTATTTCTAACGAGAAAATATTAGTAATCTCTTTATTTAGTGCCATTACCGCGTGACTCATCGCTGTATCTAGCATGGCAGTAACAAAGCCTCCTTGTACAACGTCTATAGAATGACAAAAGTCTCTGCCAATATTGAATTCAAATTGGCAAGCGTCTGTTTCAACATCAAAATCAACTAACTTTCCGCCAAGTAAACTGATGAACTTGGGAGCATGCAGATTTATCTTTTCAATTGCTTGTTCTTTACTTGTCATAAAAATAGTTCCCTATGTTTTCATGTGATACGGCAAAGTGCCTCGCGATAAGCATGAGCAATTATTGTCGATACCATGAAGCATGGATAATTTCATCTGATGATGAGTATTTATAACGCAAGGAAAATGTCTACAAGACTAGGCACTGCACAGACTTTGTTGAATTTGAAATATCGACTGATAAATTAACAGCTGCTATTAATGCGCATTTATTTGAATAGCACATCTGAATTTCACCCGATAATAGTTTATTTGCTGCCTGATTTTCGTTGTCGAAATAGTGACTTATTACTGCAGACGGTCCTATCGCTCATCTTGCATTGATGTGGTTATGCCACACTTAAATAGACGTTATTAAACAGCACCAAAGGAACCCCACCTAATTGCGTCCAGATTCATTAACCTTTTTGGAACGCAAGTTTTCTAATAAATGCAAACTATGGATTAGTATAAATTTCAATCGTTCGTTTACCTATATCAAGGCGGATATACTGTTGTTTCATTGCAAGGATAAGGTTTGTTTTTGACCTTTTAATTTTTGAGATTTATATACATTTTCCTTACGTCATTAATAGGCTGATGTTCCAAATTACTGATTGGCTTCATGTATCGAACGTTATTTTAAATCAATCTAATTTTCATCGCTTCCTTAAGCTGTTTATCAATGGTTATTTAGATATGTAAATAACCCCTAATTTAAATATCGAGAATAAAGTGTCTATACCAAAAGTCATGCAAGGTCGTCTATCCATACCTGTCGTTGGCGCTCCACTATTTATTATTTCAGGACCAGAATTAGTGATCAGCCAATGTAAAGCGGGAGTTGTTGGTTCTTTCCCAGCATTAAATGCGCGCCCAGCAGAAATGTTAGATACCTGGCTGACCAGAATCAACACAGAGCTAGATGAATACAATCAAGCGAACCCTGACTGCCCGGCGGCTCCTTACGCGGTTAATCAGATAGTGCACAGCTCAAACGATCGGTTAATGCATGATGTGGAAATATGCGTAAAGCACAAAGTACCCATTGTCATCACATCGTTAGGGGCAAGACCGGAGGTATTTGATGCTATTCATTCTTATGGCGGGATCTGTTTACACGACGTAATTGACAATCGCTTTGCCAAAAAAGCAATTGAGAAAGGTGCCGACGGACTTATCTGCGTCGCTGCCGGTGCGGGCGGTCATGCAGGCACCCTTTCACCTATGGCGTTTATTCAAGAAGTGAGGGAGTGGTTCGATGGGCCTGTTTTGTTGTCTGGGGCCATTTCTGCAGGCCAAAATGTATTAGCAGCGCAAGCTATGGGCGCTGATTTAGCCTATATAGGGTCTGCCTTTATCGCCACTAAAGAAGCCAATGCAGACCAAGCTTATAAGCAGGCCTTAGTGGACTATGCGGCGAGCGATATTGTATATACCAATTTATTTACAGGTGTTCATGGTAATTACCTAAAGCCTTCCATTGTGGCAGCAGGCATGGATCCCGATAACTTGCCCCAAAGCGACGCTTTGAAGATGGACTTTGGCTCAGGCAGTACTTCAAAAGCGAAAGCGTGGAAAGATATATGGGGCTGTGGTCAGGGCATTAACGCGATTAAACAAGTTCAATCTACACAAGATCTTGTTAGCAAATTGACGTCTGAGTATAAAGCAGCGAAAAAAAGGCTGCTAGCCCTTTAAAAATAAGAGCTGGTAGAGTATTGAAAAGCAAATAATAGCCTTATATGAAAGGGATAATGTTTAGAGACTTATCCCGCGCCGTATAGGGTCAAATCAAAGTGTATTGACGCCGCAGAAATACGCGATTTACTGCCAAAGCGCCCTAGCCGCTATGTTGCATTGATTAAATAATATGCCTGACTCGCGATAAGCAACACTCCACCGCTGCTCAATGTACTTAGCGTTCATTACTTTGTCCGCGCTCTTTCTGTTTTCTCTCAGCGTTTTCGATGTTCTCTGCGCACCCTCTGCTCTTTTCGTTCCGTCCGCTTTAAGCGCTCTGATAGTAAAAAGCCAGCGAAAACGCTGGCTTAAAAACGCCTCGTTATTCTAAGACGCGGCAACCTTACTTACTGCTTTATTTCACTGATTTGCACGGTAGGATGCGTGTTAGTGAAATTTGCTAAATCAGCCAATATCGCTCCTTGGTGAGGACCAAATGATTGTTGGAACGATTCAACTGAATCAAAGGTTAGATGCCCCATAGCGATGTACGCAGGTGCTTCGCCGGGAGCGCCACCCGCAAGACCCTTATCTGCATGACCACTAAGAAGTGCTTCGCCTACTAACTCAGCCACAAGGGGTAAATGGGTATTAAGATAATAATCCATATCGAAGGTAGCGCTATCACTATTTGGGTACAATACACTGACTTTAATCATAACATTCTCTTTTTTGGTTAAGGTTACATACTAGATAATTTAAAGAACTGGCCAGCCGTGAGGCTTTTGTCGTAAGCAACGGTCGACACACTTCTCATTCACAAATTGTTAATGCCCCATAAATATGCTCAGTACACATTTTAAAGGTCAGCAACAGAGACCTATGCCCTGTGCTTTCTGTTCGGTATGTTACAAACGGTTGCTCGGAATAGCACGCACCATCATTTTTTGATCGATTTTCGCTTGTAGTCCGAACGGCGTTAAATTCATCATCCATGACATGATTTTATTGCGCAAACCAGGAATGGTTAAAAAGCGCTTACCTAAGCCACTTAATGCTAATTCTGCTACTGCAGCAGGTTCTTTTTGCGCCATGGGTAATTTGCTCCAATCAACATCAGCGCCAGCGGCCATAGCGGTATTGGTTAAGCCTGGCGAAAGCACACTGACATCAACGCCTTTGGGCTTAAGCTCACCATATAAGGCCGCGCCTAAGTTAAGCACATAGGATTTAGAGCCCGCATGGTTAGCAAAATATGGCGATACCATGTGCGACACCAAACTGGAAACCAACAAAATGCCACCGCGCTTACGCGCAACCATTTGTTGAGCAAAAAAATGACTCAAATACAGGGTTGAAGTCACATTAAGCTGAACCAGTTGCATTTCTTTTTCTAATGGCGTTTTTTCAAACGCACCGCTAACTTCTACTCCTGCTGCGTGAACAAGTAAGGCGATATCTTGATTAACCTGCGTCACTTTTTCCATGCCTTGTTGAGTAGCAAGATCAGCAGAAATATACTGTGTTTTAACCTTATATAGGCGCTGTAAACGCTCTGTTTGCGCAATTAAGTCCTGCTCGTTACGCGCCACAAGCACAATGTTCATGCCCTCACCCGCAAGTTGGCTGGCTATTTCAGCGCCGATACCAGACGTACCCCCTGTGATTAAAGCCCAGTCACCATAACGTTGTTTAAATTGATTGCTCATGTTTGTTGCCTCTTTTACACATTGTCAGTGGAAATTCAATGGGCTAACTTTACGCAATAACTAACCTAGCTACTTATCAAAAAAGTTCAGTTAATGGTCACTTTAGGCCAAAGCGTGTAATTAATGGGAATGGCGTTGACGATACTCTGACGGCGAGCAACCGGTATGATTTTTAAAGGCGCGGTTAAACGTGGATATCGACTCAAAACCAGTTTGAAAAACAATATCAGAGACCCGGGAATTTGACTCGCCTAACAAGCTAATGGCTTTATCTATTTTCAACTGGGTAATGTGCTTCTTTGGAGGTTGCCCATAAACGTCGCTAAACTTGCGTTTGAAGCTCGACACACTCATATGACACAAAGCCGCCAATTCATCGATGTTTAAATCGCTGAATAAATTATGCTGTATCACTTCTTCAAATTTAGCAAAGTTGGGCTTGAACATAGACGCTAAAAAATCGAGCTCAGACGGCGCAGAGACCTTTTGTGTCATCAAAAGAACGAATTCACGCAACTTGGTTTCTATCATTAACGGACTGGCTAAATCAGGGGAGTCGAGCAAAATCGAAATACTGTCACGGTAGTGGGTCAACAGCTGATCTAACTCCACTTGCTTTAAGTCGTAATCGACCCGGTAGTCGGACTGACTAAAATCGAAACTGAATAAACGTTGAAAAATATCAGGAAATAAAAAAACACCAATCACTTCACCACGGCCTTGTTCTACCTGACCGCTGGCGGTTTGGTAGAAATAATTAACACATTTCGCCAGCAGCCCGACATCACGGTTGACTGTTAATACCCCCGTAGCGGTACGTACCTGATATTCGCCTTGGGTGAAAAACGCAAAACAGGCTTCGTTAGAGGCAAATTCCCGGGAGAAACGTTTAAACCTGGGAACGGTGAGTTTCTTAAAGACCACATGGCCTTTGTATTCAAGTGTTTTTTCCATGGCTGAACCGTACATGAGTGTGACAAGGCATAAATGAACAGTCGTTCAAGCATGTGCTATATGTGCTTTTTACGCCAGCAGTTTGTTCACTGCTGGCGTCTTGGCCACATCTGGCTGACCTGACCAGGCTGTAATAACCTATCGCTCAATATACAAAGGCGCTACATGGCTCGGCAGTTGATTGACGCCATGCGGCCTATATGTACCGTCAAATCATCCCCTTTTCCGCGAATGCTATTGGGACCATTACTATACAAAAAGCCCGATGCCGCGCGTTCCTGTTTTAGCTCAATGTCTTCGTTGTTACGGGTCATCACCGCACGTTCGCTGTCGGTGAAAAAACGCACGGTAATCCCTTCATCGCGTTCACATTCAAATATGACCTGAGTAGATTGCTCTGCCTCCTCTGCGCTTTTTTGTTGTTTTACATCTTGTTGATTTTGTGGACTACAGGCCATAAGCCCAACAGCAATAAACGAGATGACCAGAATAAATTTCATATTTGTGCTCCTTATCAATGTCCCAGCACAGGGATATTATAGCCGTTCAGTAACTTCCTGTGCTGCCCGTAACCCAGATACTATCGCAGACTCCATTCCCGAGTACATAAACTCTGTGTGCTCTCCGGCAAAATGTAATTTGCCTTCGATACACGCCATATGCGGTACTAAGGTTTGCACTTGTCCTGGAGCGAATTGAATATACGCACCTTTTGAAAAGCGTTCATTGCTCCAAGACTGATGATGCACAACTTCGACTTTGCCTTTTAACGCCGGGCAATATTTCGCTAATGCGGCGCTGACAGTGGCTATCGCGTCTTTAGCAGAAAGGTTATCTAACGCTTGTGCCTGTTTGCCGTTTACCCAACTGGTTAAGTACGTTAGTTGGCCCTTGTTATTCATTTGGCTAAACACCCGCCCTAACGCGTTGTCAGTCCATAAGTTTGTCGCTTCAAGCGCGGCTACGTCGGCCTGTTTTTTAACGGCGAAATGCACTTGGGTAACAGGAGTGTACACAGCTTCATTAATTGCCCTGTGCTTAAATGCACGAATACCGCCCGTTAATTCAACGTCTTTTAATGTGCTAAAGGGTGTGGTGATGATAGTGCGTTTAGCGCGATATTCGCTGCCGTCTTCACAGCCCACTATGACTTTCTCGCCACCATGATTAATACGGCTAACCACCTTTTTAGTGTTTATCACCCCCTGTAGGTTGCTAGCTAAGGCTTGGGTAAAACGGCTATTGCCCCCTTCAATTCGATGGGCTCCCCGGCCACCAATGCGCGCCAAACTTAGGCGGTAAAAAGCATCCGCCGCAGACAGGCCCTGTAAGCTCAAGGCATTTAAATTCGAGTCGATTAAGCGCAGGGCTTCATCTGACAAGTTCTGCTGTTTAAAGTATTGCCTAAGCGGAATGTCCAAGTGCGCATACTTTTCTGATGCCCAGTCTGATGGCAAGGCATATTGCGGGCCCTTGCCCAGAGCTTGAAAATATAAGCTTGACGGTAAGGTATGCTTGTCTGCTTCAGGTAAATGATTACTACCATGAGTAGGCCAATCAGCGGCCTGAATACGTTGGCCGTTTATCACAAAGATGTTTTGTGTAGCGTAATTGCCTAACGGCACCAAAGGCAAACCTAAGCGCTGGGCGAAGGTACGCATCATGCCGTAACCTTGACCAATTTGCAGTGCGCCGGCTTCTGGTGAATTTGGCTGTGTGTTCAAGCTCAATATACGCCCCCCCACTCGATCCCGAGCTTCTAACAACAGCACCTTATAGCCCAGATTTTTTAAATATTCCGCACTGGTTAACCCTGCCAAACCGGCACCAATGATAATAACATCTAGGCTAGTATCACTTGTCGCCCAAAGTGGTGCGCTTACTCCGCCAGCGGCCAATAATAATGAACTGGCAGCTAAGCCTTTTACGATCTGCCTGCGTTGCATCGGGTTCCCTTGTCATTGCTAGATGCTGAATTTCAGCCAATAAAAAAGCGAGATAACTCGCTTTTTTATTGGCTGTCGCGTTATTCGCTCATCAACTAATTTGCCTCAAAAGCGCATTAGAATTTGTATGACGCTGTGATACCGAATTCACGGCCTCGGCTCGGCGCAACAGGAAAAGCACGAGAGCCATAGGCAAAACTTTGCACGTCTATGTATCTGAAGACATACGTAGGTGTATCATCATCAGTCACGTTGTTCACCCAAGCAGTAACCCGCACGTTTTCAAACTGGACGCCAGTTTTTAGGTGTACCAGTTTACGCGAGCCCGTCTCAATCAAGTTATGGATATGGGCGTAGCGGCTTGAATCGTATGCGAAGTCCAAACGACTAAATAACTCCATGTCATCGCTGATCTGCGTTGAATAATTAAGTGCTAACGTTGCTTCGTTCTTCGGTACTTGTGGCGGTGTATTGCCCTTCACACTGCCGAATTCACGTAAGTTGTCACCCACACAGAAACTAGACGCACCTCCAGGGGCAAAGAAGCGACACTGATTACTGTCAAATAATTCTTCAAACTGGGCGTCGGTGCGTGATAAACCAAAGTCTAAATTGAAGTGTTGGTTGATGATCCACTTGCCTTGAATTTCAATACCTTTTATCTCAGTTGACCCCGCATTAGAGGTATAAGAAACAGGCGGCCCTTCTAGTTCATCAAAACTATCGGTGAGCTGTTGTTTGGTCCAGTCCATGGTGTACGCAGCAGCTGATACATAGAATTTACCATCGAACAAAGTAGACTTAACGCCTAGCTCGTACATCACCATGTCTTCTTCATCCACCACCACCAAGTTGGCCGGTAACAGCGTGCTGGTATTGAATGAGCCTGGGCTATTGCCCTCAGAACGGGTTAAATACACTAAGGTATCGTCATTTAAATCGTACTCACCAATAAAGCGTGTGGTGGTGCTATCAAACTCGTTACTCACATTGGCGAACTGTTCATTTTGAATAAGTGTATCGTAAGCCTCTGTCGTCACTTCATCGCTGGAGCGACGTACTTCAGCAGATAAACGGAAGTCATCGGTAAACTCATAGGTCCCCATGGCCATAAATGCCGTGTTGTCTAACTCTTCTGAAAAGTTATCAATCGCAGAGGGATCTCGTTCTGAATGCCATAAATAGGCACCTACAGACCAATATAGCTTGTCGTCAAAGGCACTTGAGCTGAAACGAAGTTCGTGGCTGTACTCATCTGAACCGGATGAATCTAGCGTGTACCAATCAGTTGCTGGGGTTAACAGCGGTCCACCACCAAAGAAACCAAAGCTAAACGACTCTTCAAAACCGTTATAGGTTTGATCAAGCCCAGTTTCACCGTCATAGGCATTCCAGCCACTGATCAATGAAAGCGTACCAAAATCAAAATGGTGATTCAGCCTAAAGCTCAAGTGCTCACTGGTATTGCGTAAACCATAGGCATCATTGGGTAAGAACCCACCGCCGCCTATACTAATTGGCTGATTGGTCAGGGCTTCGCCACAATAGTAGGCCTTGGTATCCAAGAAACAATTATTGTGCTCAGCGCCTTGAAAACCAAATGGCTGGGCTTCGTCATCATTTTCGTTATATATATAGTTAAGTGAAATATCGGTGTTTTTGCTCGGTGTAAAATACAGGCCTAACATACCAGATTGGGTTTTTTCACCGCCTATGTCTGGGCCACCTTCTTTAGTATTCTTCCAATCACCGTCATAGCTATCAGCTGAAATTGACGCTCTAAAGGCGAACATATCGCTTAACTTACTGGATACCCCAGCAGCAAGTTTCTGGTTGCCGTGCTGACCCAAGGTAAGATTGACATAACCTGACAATTCATCATCTGGTTTGCGAGTGATAAAGTTAATCGCGCCAGAAAAGGTACGACGACCATACTGAGCACTTTGTGGTCCTTTGACAATCTCGACTCGCTCGATTAAATCAAGGGGTAAGCTTTGAATAGAGCCACCAAAATACACACCGTCGATAAAGTAAGACGCTTTCTGCGAACCGAAACCCGGGATCCATGACACACCCCGGATAACAGGGATATCAGATTGACGACCGAACGTTTTCTCCATAGACATACCCACAGCGCTTATGGCGATATCGTTAATATTCTGCAAACCGCCTTTTTCAATGTCATCGGCATCGAACGTGGTCACAGAAACAGGAATTTTATTCAACGTTTCTTTACGATAACGCGAAGTAACCTCAATTAACTCAATCGCCTCTTTGTCGAATGTTGTTTCAGTGTCTGGCGCGGCCTCTTGGGCAAACGCGCCAAAGGGCGCGGCGACAAATGGTGCCACTAAGGCTAACTTAATCATTTGCGCTAACTTGCTGCGACTGTATTGCATGTCCATGGGTGGTCCCTCTGACTTTATTGTAATTGTTCGTTTTGGTGTGCATTTCCGATAACACGGATGTAACGAGTTAACAGGTATCACTTTAGCCAAATTTGCACGGACAAATTCGCCCAAAATTTCCACGATTGATATTTATCAAAGGAATTCGCTTGATAAATGTCAATGTAAACGAGTGACGAGGGGGGCGTTAAAATAATGTAAACAATCTATTATTGAATGAGACTTAAGTCATTGCTAGTGCACATAAAAAAGGCGAGTCATTAATTGACCCGCCTTATCCCGAAGTTAACATTCTTATACTACAATGCTTAAAATCCGAAGTGCGGACGTGTCGCTTTAATCTTCAGGCCGGCTTGCATCCAGCGTAGATTCATTCCAGTGGTGGGATTGGTTCTGTCACTCCAAATATACGTGATCGTTTTTCTGCTAGCATCATCAATTAAACCAAATTTAAAAATCGGGTCTGACGTGTTTTGATAGGTTAGCAAGGCCAACTGGATGGAATAACCTGATTTTTCACCGGTTTTTGCATCTTGCAAAGCAACAATTTGCCCTTCGTTATGCATGAGTAAATCACGATTGAAAACCCACTTCGCATCGTCTGGGGCGTCCTTTCCACCGATACGGGTGCCGCCCCAGCCAGTAAAATAAACCACCTTACGATTTTTATGCGGGATACCGGCTTTGTTACCAAACACATAATTACCCTCTTCATCAGCAGCTTTATCCGCTATCCAAATTTCGTTATCCGTTAAACGTAGTGTGTCGTTGAAGAATATTTTTTTACCACTGCGTTTAGACACAATACTGCAACTGTTGTGGCCCATAGTGCCGTCGAAGTATTCGCCGTTGTAACGCCAATACACTTCGCATCCCGGATAAGTAGTGATCTCGTCTGGTGTTAAGGTTTGATACAACTCTGGATGTAAGTGAGCATCAGCGTATTTGACTTCATCCTTGAAACGATAAATATTTAACTGCAATGCACCTTTTTCTTCGTTTTGCACAAATTGATACAAGCGCTGGCGATATACCTTGCTTGGGTCGCCGTTTATATATTGTTTTACGAAATAGGTTGTGCCTTCAAGGGCCGGTGTTGCCAGCGGCGCGAACACATGATGAATATGCTCATGTACCTGCAACTCAGGATCATTTTCTTTTGAAATATTGTCTTGCCAATGTTGTTCGTGGTTATCAAATTCAGCCGCAAACCATTGGTGAAAAAGCGCTTCTTGAATGGTATCAACATCTTGTTCTTTTGCCGAGGCGGCCACCTGTGATGTGCCTTGTTGGCTGGCACATCCTGCCAGACTGGCGGCGACACATAACGCAGCGATAATTTTTTTCATATCTGTCCCTAAGTAGTTAAATAAACGCATTTTCACTGCGCATGGTTGCAATATCTTGTTCGCTGTAGCCCAGTTCACTTAACAGTGTTTCTGTGTCTTGGCTAAACCCGGGTAAGGTAAGCTTGGGTTGTGCTGGCTCTTGTTGAAACTTAACCGGCACACCGAGATGTAAGTTGCCATGCTCATCGGTTAACAACATATCGCGCTGGGCTAAATGTTCGTCACGCACAGCATCATTTAAACTGCGCACCGGTGACCAACACACGTCAATATCAGCTAAAAACGTCTGCCATTGACTGAGCGTTTTACTGGCAAAAGTAACTTTAAAAAATTCTTTCACTGGTATTTGTGCGCTGCCTGGCGGCTGCTGACAAAGTGCAATTAGGTCTGCCCTGTCCAAAGCCGTCAGTAAGTTTTTGGCAAACTTAATCTCACTGCCACCTAAGGTAATATGCTGGCCGTCGCTGGTTTGGTAAATATTATACATGGCTGCCCCGCCCCAACTGCGTTCCTCTTTGGGATCAGGGGAGCGATTTTCAGCAAACGGTGGGCCCATCACATTGGCATACCAAGCCACCAGTGAGTCTTGCATGGATATATCAATGTAATCCCCTTGGCCGGTTTGTTGGCAGCGTAACAAGGCCATTAACACCCCGGAAAATGCCATTAAGCTGCCCGCCATATCGGCTACCGGCATGGCGGGCTGAGCGGGTTTACCGTCTTGCCCCTGATTAATTTGCAATGCCCCTGAGTCGGCTTGAATACTCAGGTCATGAGCCGGATTTAAACGCTTCGGACCCGTTTGGCCGTAGGCGGAAATTGAGCAATAGACAATTTTTGGATTGATCTTTTTGATAGTCGCAAAATCAATACCTAAGCGTTCAACTACGCCTGGGCGAAATGCTTCAACCATCACATCAACGGTTTCACATAATTTGTAAAACGCCTGTTTTCCGACTTCACTTTTTAAATTCAGGTTAATGCTTTTTTTACCGCGAAATACGTTCCTAAACCACACCGACTGACCATTTTGCTGTAGGCCGATTTCCCGCACTGGCTCGCCGGTAGGTGGCTCAAGACTGATCACGTCAGCGCCATGATCGGCCATCATCATCGTAAAATGCGGGCCCGGCAAGAACAGGGATAAATCGAGTACTCTAATTCCGTCTAATTTCACCTAGCGCCCCTCATTTTGATTGATACAAAGATGCTGGCACATCACACCGATTTTCCTGCACTAAGCTCAGCAATTTGTGCTGCGCTGTAGCCAAGTTCCTTCAGCAGAGACTCGGTATCAGTCCCCATAGGTACGGCAGCTTTTCCGCTTAGACGCTGACCATCAAGTTTGATGGGATTAGCCAGTATTTCCATTTTTTGATTAGCAGGATGCGGCACACTTTGCACCATACCGATATCGCGAATGTATTGGTTGTTTAATGCCTCAGGTACATCATAAACGGGCGCACAAGGAATACGTCCTTTAAGTACTTCAAGCCAATGGGCAGTTGGGTGAGCAGCTAATACGCGGTCAATCTCTGCGGTTAATACATCGCGGTTTTCCCGCCGTCCTGCAACAGCCGCAAAACGTGACTCTTTCAACACCGCGTCGTCTAAAATATCCACCAGCACATCCCAAAATTTATCCGTCATGGCCATAAGGAACACGAAGCTGTCTTGGGTTTTATAAAGCTGACATGGCACAGTCGCAGGGTGTGCTGAACGCGCCACGCGCTGCACCACATGGTTTTCGTTTAAATACCAAGTCGCCGGGTACGACAATTGATGCAAGGCTACGTCGAACAAAGATACGTCCACATCACGCCCTTGCCCAGTACGGTGGGCTCCGAGCATGGCGGCCGTTAGGCCTAAAGACGCCACCGCCCCGGTCATAAAGTCGACCATAGACACCCCAAAGCGTGTGGGCGCTTGGTCTGGCTCGCCAGTGAGCGACATCAAACCCGCTTCGGCTTGCATCAAGTAATCATAACCGGGCCAACTTGCTCGGTCGTTATCACGGCCGTAGGCAGATAAATGTCCACAGACAATTTTTGGATTAATGTGCTTTAACTGCTCGTAGGTGATACCTAATTTTTGTGGCTGGTCGCCCCGTAAGTTGTTGGTCACAGCATCGGCTGTTTTCACGAGTTTCTCGAAGACTTTTCGCCCTTCGTGTGACTTTAAATTTAACGTCAGACTCTTTTTATTGACGTTAAACGTCTGGTAAAAATAGCTGTCGTTTTCACCCAAGAAAAATGGACCGGTTTGGCGAGACACATCTCCGCCAATGGCAGGGTTCTCGATTTTAATCACCTCGGCGCCCAAGTCCGCTAAATACATGGAGCCATAAGGCCCTGCCCCATATTGTTCAACTGCAATAATACGTACACCATCAAGGGGAAGTTGTGTCATGGCTGTGTCCTGTATTTTAACTGTTTTTTGATGTAGATCTGGGCTTAGCAAATTCATTTACTAAGCCCAGCTGATAAGCGTTAAATTTTATTCTTATCGATAATTTGCTTAGCAATGATAATCCGCTGCATTTCGTTGGTACCCTCACCAATACACATCAACATGGCATCCCGGTAGAAACGCTCAATGTCGTATTCCACCGAATAGCTGTAACCGCCAAAAATCCGCATGGCTTCGTTGGCACAAAATACCCCAGCTTCAGAGCCAAAATATTTTGCCATGCCCGCTTCCAGATCGCAGCGTTCGTTGGCGTCATATTTAGCCGCGGCTTGCTCTATCAGCAGTCGGGCTGCTTCTACTTGGGTCGCCATTTCCCCTAACTTGAGCTGAATAGCCTGATGCTGGCAAATCGGCTTGCCAAATGTTTCACGCTCTTGTGCGTAGCGCACAGCAAGTTCAGTTGCGCCTCTGGCAATGCCGGCACCCCGTGCAGCAACATTAATGCGCCCCAGCTCTAACCCACCAATGGCGTGTTTGAAACCTGAACCTTCTTTTTCACCGACCAAGTTGGCAGCGGGTACGCGTACGTTTTCAAATACCACTTCACAGGTATCAATTGAGCGATAACCGAGCTTTTTCATCTTGGAGACAGTGATACCTGCCTTGAATTCACCCTTTTCATCTTTGGTTTCAACAATAAACATGCTGGTGCCTTTATGAGCCGGCACGGCATTCAGATCGGTTTTTACCAGCACGGCTAATGAGTTACCGTTTAATGAATTGGTAATCCAGGTTTTCGCCCCATTGATGATGTAATCATCGCCGTCTCTTACCGCTGTGCTGCGAATAGCTTGTAAATCTGTGCCCGCATTGGGCTCTGTTAAAGCAACCCCTCCGCGTAACTCGCCTGTTGCCATACGCGGCAAAAAGCGCTCTTTTTGCGCCTGAGTGCCGCAACGCTCTATGGCTGAAGCCTGGATCAAATGTGAATTGAATATGCCACTGGGTGCCATCCACGCTGACGCGACTTTCATCACTATTTTGGCGTAGATGGAAGCCGGTAAACCCAGCCCGCCAAACTCTTGGCCTATAGTGGCACCAAATAAACCCAACTCTTTCATTTGCTCAGCAAGTGCATGGGGATATTTGTCTGCTTGATCATATTCTTTGGCAATGGGGCGAACGTCGTTCTCTACCCACTTGTCGATCATGTCTATGATCCCTAACTCATCTTCTTTTGACCATGCTTCAGACATAGCAAACCTCTACTGATTAATAATTAACTTTTTCTTCAACCGAATGGCCTTGCTTGGCAATTAACATCTTGCGCACAAAGCTACATATCTGCTTACCGTCTTGGTTAAAACCAAGGGTTTCTACCGTGACTATGCCAGCACCTGGGCGTGATTTAGACTCACGTTTGTCGAGCACTTTTGACTCGGCGTACAAGGTGTCATCTTCAAATAACGGATAGGTCATTTTGATGTCTTCCCAGCCTAAGTTTGCAATCGCCTTTTGGCTCACATCCGTAACGCTCATGCCGACCATTAAGGCGACGGTAAAGGGCGAGCACACAATACATTTGCCAAACTCACTGGCCTTGGCGTACTCATCGTCAAAGTGCATAGGATGCGTATTCATGGTTAACAGGGTGAACCAGGTGTTGTCCGTTTTAGTGATAGTGCGTCCAGGACGATGCTCATAGGTATCACCCACAGTAAACTCTTCAAAACATCTACCGAAGGTTTCGCGATAACGGTTTTCGCCGACTTTTTTTACATTCTGTACCATTAGTTTTCTCTCTCGGTTTTGGGTTTTGAAGACGCGTTATTGACTAACGCTAACGTGCGTTGACAGGCTAAAATAATCGGCCTGTCGACCATTTTATTGTTGACCACCACCACGCCAGCATCGAGTCCATCGACGGCGGCCATAACGGCTTGGGCATAGGCAACTTGCTGTTCGGTGGGCATAAAAGTGTGATGAATCGCGTCAATCTGACAAGGATGAATCGCGGCTTTTCCACTAAAGCCCAAGGCTTTAACCTTGGCAGTCTCAGTGCGTAATCCCGAGTCACTTTTTATGTCTACATACGGTACATCGATAAGTCCCACATTGGCTTTTGCCGCAGCAAACACCAATTGACTACGTACAAACAACAATGGCTGATAACCAAATTCACAGCGCAGCTCAGCGGCCATATCCGCGCCGCCAAACATAATGTGTTCGACTTGCGCGCAGGCGCTGGCTATTTGATAGGCATTTTCAACCCCAGTCAGGGTTTCGATTAACGGAATAAAACGTGTATTGGGTTGGTTAATGACACGCTGTGCGTGCAGCACATCGTTGGCAGATTCACACTTAGCTAGCATGATCACATCGGGTGCGGTGGCATTCGCAAAAGCGTGTAAGTCTTTTTCGCCTGTTTCAGTACCAACAGGATTAATGCGCACGCAGAGCTTTTTTTCGTTATCAATGCAGGCCAACACAGCTGCACGAGCTGCGTCTTTATTCGCTGGCAGAACCGCATCTTCTAAATCAATGCAAACTAGATCAGCCCCTGCTGCTAATGCTTTTTCAAATCGCTCGGGCCGTGACCCAGGCACAAACAGTAATGAACGCAAAATATTGCTCATGGTTATTCACCATCACTGTTTTGAGGAATAAAACTGGCTGCAGGTACCTGCTCTTTAAACGTTTCTGCGATTTCTTGGCGAGTAGCAAACCATACACCCGGCTTGTTACTGACATATTCAAGGAACGCTGCTAATGCACCAATACGACCTGGGCGACCGATAATGCGCAGGTGTAACCCTAAGCTCATCATTCTGGGTTGCTCAGCACCTTCTTCGTAGAGTACATCGAAGGTATCAATGGCGTATTTAAGCCAATCGTCTGGGGTAAGTGAGGGCGCAACCCACATTTTCATATCATTTGAATCAAGAGCGTAAGGCACGATAACCATAGGTTCATCAGAGCCAGAAACCGCATCCCAAAATGGTGCATCAGCGCTGTAATCATCCATGTGGTACAAGAAGCCTTCCTCTTGCAACAAGCGGCGGGTGTTTTCGGTTAATAAATAACGCGACAACCAACCCAGAGGACGTTTACCTGTGGTTTTTTCGATACTGGTGACGGCATCTTTAATAAACTGGCGTTCTTCATTTTCGTCCATGCGAAATTGAAATATCCAGCGGTAACCATGGGAGCAAGTTTCATCATTTCGACGAGCAATGGCCTCAGCAATCTGCGGTGCACGCTCTAAGCTCAATGCGGCAGCGGTCCACGTTGCTGGCATCTGGTATTTATCGAGCAATTTAATGATGCGCGGCGCACCTTCGTTAATACCATATTGGTAGTTCGACTCGTTGCCGTAATTGCGCATAGGCTTTTTCAAATGAACTTGTAACTCGTCCACCGGCTCCATGCCTTTATCGCCTTCTTTTACGCTGTACTCTGAGCCTTCTTCGACATTCACCACAATGGACATGGCAAGTCGCGTATCGTTTGGCCATTTAAAATCTGACATCAATTTACTCGCTTATGTTCTTTTATGGACGTTCATAATTAATGATATTCTTCGCCGCCGGACACATTCATACACTCGCCCGTGATGTAACTGGCTTGCTCTGAACATAAAAATGCACAGGCTTTGGCTGTATCTTCCTGCAACCCCGGTCGCCCTAACGGAATACGATCGCGCATGTCTTGCATGTACTGCTCATAGCCTTTGCCGGTCACTTCTGAGAAATGCGCGTTTTGCCATGCGCCTAAACCTGTGGTGACATGATTTGGACAAATTTCGTTGACGTTAATCTTATGGCTGCCCAGCTCGATAGCCGCAACGCGGGTTAATCCGTTCATGCCGTGTTTAGAGGTGGTATAAGCAGATGCATGTCCAAAGGCAGACTTAGATGCCTGAGAGCCAATATTGATGATTTTGCCGCCCTTGCCTTGTTTAACCATTTGCGCTGCTGCGTATTTAACCCCAAGGAAGGTACCCCGCAGATTAACGCCTAACACCGCATCCCATTCATCCACTTGCATGTCTAAAATGGATTTCATCAAATAACCGATACCGGCGTTGTTGATCCAAATATCTAGCGCACCATAAGTGGCTACCGCAAAATCTACCGCCCCTTGTACGTCTTGTTCATTTAACACGTTGCACACAAACGCACTGGCGTCACCACCTGCTTGTTTGATGTCTGCGACGATTTGATTCATTTCCTCACTGTGGCCAATGGCGTTGTCCGGAGTATGTTCACTGACAGATTTACCGATGTCGGTGATCACCACTTTGCAACCCTCTGCCGCTAGCCGTTTGGCCATGGCTTCACCTAACCCAGCTTGTCGCCCTGCTCCGGTAATAACGGCCACTTTGCCTTTTAGTTCTGGATATTGAGACATAGCGCCCTCTACAGTTTTGACGTCATGATAAAGATAGGATTGTCAGCAAATTGCTGAAATTCACTGGCGACCTTCTGCATAGTCGCTGTTGCGACATCTTGTCCGAATTGGTCCATATCATTGATTTTTAGAATTTCGATATACTGATACGGCGGCGTTGTTTCACTCATCAACACGCCTTCTGATTTTAGTACTTCGAACGATTCAACGGACGCAAGGCCGCCGGCGGTGGGAATATCAGTTTCTGTGGCCCATTGACGATAAACATTTTCATCAACACCGGCTTGTAGATTAAATAACACGACTATGGTGGTCATTGGCTGCCTCGACTAAATAATTTGTACGGACAAATTTAGTGTGCGCCACAGGACAAGTCAATCATTGCTGAAATTAGCTCTGGAGTATTTGACAAAAAGCAATTGGCGCTGGATTGCGAGGTATCATAAGAGTGGATGGAGAGCGAATGCTAGGTAATGTCGTGGTTGATGGCCGGATAGCAGAAAGCGGGGTGGTAGAAAACAGTTTAGTTTAGAATCCAGTGTCCTAGTAAAGAACTTTCCACGGTGACTCTGGCCTCAGCAAAACCATAGGCTAAATATTGCCAACGTTAGATAAATTACCTAGCGTGTGGTGTAAAAATCAAATATATCCGCTAGTTACAGCTAAGCGTAAGTATCAACGCTTTTGGTCAATGCTGGGATCATAGGCTTGCCTTGCAGTTTTTGCAGGTCAGCTAATACGTCGCGAAAGTTCTCTGTCGACTGCCCAGTGCTTTCCCGATAAGAGATTCTGCTCTTGTAATAGTCAATGAAGTTCATTTTCTCATCCTGCACCGCTTCCATCTGCGCCTTTGTGTCAGACGTGAGATCAATACCATCAGAAGGCAAAACGATATAGCCCAACGGAACCTCCCCCGCCTTTACCAATTGATTATATTCCCGACGCGACATGCTAGTGAAGTCATACGTTTCGTTCTTTGTAGCTGGGTCAGTTAGGGTTGCCGTTTGCGGCAAGGCATTGCCATTGCTGTGTGGCTCATTGCTCGATTGACTCACACTCGAATGCGCACTTAGTGATGCTAGTGCTGAGTTTGTTTGTATATACATAGTTTCTGTCCTTGCGCGTTATCTCCACCTTCATAGCGAAGCAAAAGATATTCCAGTTATGCATTACTGTTTTGGTCACTCGCCATATGAGCCCATGTCGTCTGGTTACACTTCCTAAGAGCAAAAGACTCGGTAGCGTTAATGGTCATCTGCAGGACCTATCTTGACTGTCCGAAAAGATAAATCGCCGAAAGATGAAAAATAATGCTTACCGACCCTGCATATAAAAAAGCATTTTTGTTATAGTCGCTGATCTTTAGCAAATACAATTCAAATTTTACGGATGGCCTAACAATTCATGTCACTTTCTCTTCTTCATCCTAGGCACTGGGCCAGCTGGTTGGCAGTGTTCGTTCTTAGAATAATTGCGCTTCTTCCCTTCAAAGTAAAAATGTGGGCAGGCAGTGCATTTGGCAAAATAGGCTATCGACTCCTTAAACGTCGTCGGCACATCACCACAACGAATATTGCCCTGTGTTTCCCAGAGAAGCCCCCTCGCGAGCAAGAGCAATTGGTTAAAGACATATTTGTCGCCAACGGCATTGGTTTTTTTGAAATAGCTTGGGCTTGGTGGGCGAAGCCTGAATCTTTGCGTAAGCGATTTACCGTGCAAGGTTTACAGGTACTCAAGGATGCAACGCAAAACGGTCAAGGCGTGCTGCTCATTGGTGGTCATTATACCCATTTAGACTTGGCAGGTATGATGGTTAACCTAGTGGCTGATATGGACGTTATTTATCGCAAAAATAATGATCCGGTTTTTGAATATGTGATCACCGAGGGCAGAAAGCGGGTTTTTAAAAACGTCTTTGAGCGCTCTGATATGCGCGCAATCATTCGCACGTTGCGCGAAGGGCGCGTGGTGTGGTTTTCACCTGATCAAGATCACGGGATCAAGAACTCAGTGTTTGCACCTTTTTTTGGTATACCCGCCACAACGGTGACCTCGGCCAGTAAACTAATGAGGTTAGGCAAAGCCAAGCCAGTATTTGTCTCACACAAACGCGATCTTACAACCAATCAATATCAGGTTACTTTTGCCGTGCCAGAAGCTGAATTCCCCAGTGGCGATGAAGTGATAGATGCAACTATCATTAACCAGATGATTGAAAAAGCCATTCGAGAACAACCCGACCAATACATGTGGGTACATAGACGATTTAAAACCCGCCCAGCAGGTGAACCGTCGGTTTATTAATCAACGAAAATGATCGGCATATTAAGAGGCTCGGCAATTATTTCAACCGCGAAATTTCAGTCGTAAAATGACCCAATTTTACGACTGAATCGACAGCATAGGATTTCAAAACTCCACGCTAAGTCATTTTGAAATCTAAACATTTGTTACCACAGCTTTTCACTTTTGCTTAATTCCACCATGAAATTAATAACGCAACAGAAGTTAAGCGGTAGTTATTCCCATTGGTTATTTCACTCGGTGAGTTAATCGCCACTATGCGCATTTACTCAATTTGCAAAATTACACTTACCTCAAGTGTTTCATAAGCACACTGGGTTGCTATTGGTAACAGGGATGAAAATTCTTGGCTAACATAACCCGCTTTCTCTATAAGCACGTCATGCTCAACCAAATTATACCCGCCCCTCAAACTAAACGTCTCTGCACAATGATTTAACGCCGAGCCATAAACCGTTTCGCTAATCTCTGAATTGCTCACGGTTAAAATTGCATCACAAACATTTAAAGGCACTTCATCAACATCGAAGATTTTTATATTCACTGCAGGAATTATGACCGGCACAATGATTTCAGGGCACTTGGCAGCTTGTTCCTGAGTATCACCACAGGATGAAAGGCAAATTATTGATACAATTGAAATTCCGAAACGATTCACTCTACTCTCCATGTTATATAACGTTTGCGCCCAACATCATTTCATAAAGTGTGCACTACGACTATCAATGCTGTTTTGTTTATTAAATAACCACTTGTACAAGCCAACTCACTAAGGAGTATCCAGCAAATGAAGAAGTACCCACAATCAAGGTAAACGCCACTAGGCAACCCTTACTTTGCTGGGAAGATGAATAGTTATTTTCTTGACTGGGGTTATTTCTTAACCACTCTACATGACACGTATTACAATACAGTCGTGTAAAACCTCTGTTCCAAGCGCTAATCGTTCGCTTATCAAAATGCTCTACTTTTTTACATTTAGTACAATTAAATACACGGCTCTTAGGCTTTTTTTGGCGGCCAAGAAAAATCAAAGCGATAACGGCCGGGATCGCAAATACGAGAGGCTGTAACGAATTTTGTGTAACTGCTTATCATAAATTACTCTATTGAGAGTTAAGGATAGGCAGATGCAAATGAACAGAAAAGAACTTGAAGCTTTCGCTAAAGAAGCGGCCAAAGGCATTAAAACCCCAGAAGATTTAAATGATTTCAGTCGAATGCTGAAAAAAATAACCGTTGAGGCTGCATTAAACGCTGAAA
>Ga0209337_1000361_pt1 | contig 36240 bp, 53 predicted proteins | sample LinPmetageLP53_FD_184044 | JGI IMG/M metagenome (GOLD analysis project Ga0209337, IMG submission 184044) | Marine viral communities from the Pacific Ocean - LP-53 (SPAdes) (version 2) | ecosystem: Environmental > Aquatic > Marine > Oceanic | place: Pacific Ocean | collected 2010-02-08
TTTTCTGTGAGCGCTGAAAAATATCTGATCGTAAATCTATAATTTGATGTGGCTCTCAATTGATCCCCGAATATGCTCTCTGATCCAGATAAATTTTCAACCTTAGCCCAAACAGTCGTGGCTGTAGAATAAGAGGTGCTTTGCCCTCCCCCTGCGTCTGTTGATCCACCTAGAGTTTGTAAGACGACTCGGTTTCTCATTTCACCAACCAATGACACTAAATCATGCCTCCATAATGTGCTGTGCCTCGATAAGGGTTAGTAGACATTTGCCTAATAACGTAGGGTTGTAATAATTGAGTTGCCTGATAAGGAGCTGTCATTCTTTCAGCGCCATCACCTCTATGCTCAAATAACCATGCTGTGTATATCAAACAAGCGTGTTTAATATCATTTGGAACTGCTGTAGTTCCTCCATATCCTGCAACATATTTAATTTCAATAGCGTTAGAAACTCTTAATCCTGTTGGATAGCTTTCTCCATTTCTCAAAACAAATCTCGCAGGAACACCTGCTTTATCCAAATAATATTTACTTGATGCAAAAGTGCTCTCGTTATCTGCATCATCGTAATGTTTCACATTAGTAATTGATGCGACCGGGGATTCTGGTAATAAAATACTTCTTCTAGTTATATCTTGATCGATTCCAACATAACTACCTTCTCTTATTGGGATATCTGCATCATAAACACTGTCGATGGACATGGTCAAAGTTTGTGTTGTTAAACTTCTTGCTGTGTATCTTTTAGCCCAATTATGTGATGCTTTTAATAAAGTAGATATAACACTGTCATCATCTGATCCATCTATCCTCAGCCAATTTTTGACCTCTGCACTAGTTATTGCAAATTCAGACTCTGCTGTTGTTACTGTTAAACCTGCCATGCCATTATTACCTCAATTTAATATATTATGGACTATGATAGCTGATAGAGTAACTACAAACAATATTTCAACTATCGATAATTCTGGACGGAACCATTTAGTTCTCACCTTAGATGGATTAATTAAAATCCAGATGGATATAAACAAAGAAACAAATAATGCTATATCAATCATCTCATCAGTGGGTTTTCTTTTGACTTCATCTCCTCAATGATTGTTTTTAAAACAGCAACTTCGCTTTTTAGATCAGATATATCCTGCTCGATCACCTTAGTGTTTGGGGATGATCTGGATTCAAGTGTGTCTACTCGTTGAATCAACTGCCCTTGAAAAACGAAGAGCGATCCAATAGCTATGGTGCTACCTATCAGTCCTGTGATTATCTTGATATCCAATTTTGCCTGTCCTCGTATGTTTTATTATTATAAATATTCCTTATATCGACGTAACTTTGACTTGTATACGCATCGATATTTCTATCAATTATAACAGGTTGCTTAAATATCTCAGCATTGATCTGGGAATAGCTATCTATTTTGTTATTGGATTCGGACATAACCTTAGCCACTATAAATGAAACTGCTTTTAATCTACCTTCGGTTGTTTTAATCTTTTCATCCACTTTTCTTTGAATATCAGGTATTGAGATCGCCACTGTCGTGCTTTCTGTAGGTGATTCGGGGGTGTTATTAGGCTCATTTGCATCAGAATCGACTGGGTTTTGATCTGGATCTTGATTTAAATCTTGATTTGGACTGGCCGGGGTTTCTTCTGAACTGACCGGGGTTTCTTCTGGAGCCTCGGTTGGTGATTCCACTATTTCCTCAAAAACCTCTGCAATTAACTCAGTATTTTCTTCAGGAATCTGCTCTTCGTATTGTGATTCAACTATATTTGGCTCAGATATTATTTCAGGTGCAACAACTAATGTTTCCTCAATCAATTCCTCTTCTTGTGATATTTGAAATATCTCGAATATTTCAGGTAATTCTGCAACAATTTCCTCGAACACTATCTCCTCAATTATTAAATTTTCAATCTCTTCTGGATTGAACTGCTCTGTCAATTCTATAACTTGCTCTATATTCTCAAAGGTTTGATTTATCTCAGCAGTCTGTATGGCTGATAAAACAGTATCATCGTAAGTCATCGTGACTGAAACATTATCAATATTAGCTCCACCTAATATATTAGGAGCGTTAGAGTCAATTCCAGATATATTGATATTTCCAATATTACTCCCTGATCCTGTGTAAGATAAAGTGTTAGTGAAAATCTCTCCCTCAATCCCGGTCGTTTCTGTTCTGGTTTGTGAGACTGAATTTAATATATTATTACTATCATCTTTGATCTGGAGTCTGATCGTGAATGAGTCTGCATCGCCCCGATTATAAGCCCATCCACCTTCACCACCTTCTCCATTCTGGACTAATATTGCGCTCGATAAACTCACGCCATTATTAAGCATTTGTTGGCTTATTGTGTCACTCGTTAAATTAAAATCCTGTTCAACACTTCCTGCATCACCAAATTCCAGATCATATGATGATCCACAGCAATCGCCTATAACTTGCACATCTCCAGATGTAGTCCATCCATTAGAATTGCCTTGCTCAAATGTTCCATTAGTTACTAGATTCCCGGTCACCTTTACTTCGGATAAGGCAGTCAAAGGTAATATAAGTAAAAGTAGATATCTCATTCTATTTGTGGCTCTGGGATTCTTTGCTCGTTGCTTCCATACACATCTATTGGTTTTAAAGTGACTCTGTGTGCAGAGCAAGATACTAAAAAGATCAAAAATATTAACACCAAGTGTTTCATTTTAGGCTTTGTTTATATCTACGATATTGCTCTACTGGATCATCTGTTGGTTTCTTTCTCTCATAAATAACCTTCATAGCTTCCTCACCAATCACAGACCTGCCATCTTCAGTTAGAACGGGGCAAGGAGTCCCACTTCGATACATTGCGTCAAAAACTTTTGGATCATCACAGAGAATTGATATGGAACTAACTTTCATCCCTACAGCAGATAATTGACGACTGAGCTTTAATCTTTTGCAGTCCTCATCTTGAATAACATAACCACCTCCCGAAAAAGAAAAAGACAATATACTTACCCCAGCTGAAATCACGAGGGAGCATGAATCCTGTGTAAAAACCGACATTGCAGGTGCGCTCGAACTGTTAACTGCAGTTTCCTGATTTGAATTAGTTGTGTTTTGCGTAGAATTGGTTGTGGAATTGGTTTGACCACCTGTGTAGTTATTCGTACTTTCTTGAGAATATCCTCCACTGATACTTGTTTGATCGCCTGATGTGGAAGTGTGATTTATATTATTTGCACCATTATTCGTGGCGTCACCGATCGCCAGATCACAAAAAAGCAGTAATATTAAATATTTTTTCATGATTTTGCTATCGAGCTCCCCATATAAAGCCCTAGAATGCTTATAATCACGTCTTTATGCCATCCGAGAAGTGGTATGCCCTCAACCTCTTTCCATGCGATTTTGGTCGATTCTGTACTGAATATGAGCCAGTCAGATCCAGTTACGATCTCAGATTGAACGTATATAGGGACATCTAAAATTGCAGGTGCAATCATTGGTAGTAAAACTATAGAAAACACGCAGGTTAGCGCAATTATGCGCCTTGTCATCATAAAGAAGGAGTTTGTGTTTGATCTGGATTTATCTTGCTGTTCAGCAATAAATTTCGATTTTTGCATCATCATTTTGAATTGATCCTGTGATGCTTTGGCTTTGCTACCAAGAATTTGGAGTAGACCTCCAAGCATTGAACTTCCTAATAAATTGAAAAGTTCGAACATGTTATTTCCAAACGTTGTAAATTACTGCACAGATACCACCGACCCATGCTATAAAACCTATTACCCCTTTGCTCTTGTTAATTACTGAAGTTAAATCATCGACCTTATTTTCCATCTTGTCCATACGTGTGCTAAGTGAATCTATCTTTACAGCAAGTTGTTCAAGGGTCATTTTCATTAATCTGCTTCTTCTATTGTATTTCCTGCTGATACCCATTCTTGTACATCTTGGTAATCTTGGTTCTTCGTGTCTATAGGTACAAACATTTCATTATTAACAAATATACTTTCATTTGCTCCTGTGAATCTATCTGCAACATATTTTGCTGATGTAACAATCATATTTCTGCCTCTGCTGTAAATTGATAAATTAAAGCATCTTTTGATGTGCTGTTATCTGTGTGTACTCTCCAACCTTTTGCAGAAGCATTAGCTACTGTTCCTGATTTGTTATTTGTACTTCCTGAATAACTAACTTTAGCTGAAGCACCTGCTAAATCAAAAGTAGTAACAGTTGGAGAACCTCTCATTTCTGTTTGTATGTTGTAACCAAAAGATAAAAAATCTGATGTAGAATCTCCTATTTCGTGCCATACAGAACCAAGCTGTGTAGCCGTTCCCGGAGCATCACTTTGTTGGTAGCTTTTTTGAAAATACCTCTGACATCTAGCTAGATTCGTACCACCGAACTCAAACTGAAATGGTGGAATTGTAGCACTTGTAAACGTACCAATCTCCCATTGGACACCTGTTATCAACACTTCATTAGCTGTATTATCTCCTAAATCTAATGCAGTTCCTACAAACCTGTTTGCATCTACACGAGCTTGCCATGAAGTCGGTAGCGTACCTGATGTAAAATTACTTCCTGAATCAAAAGCCCAAGATATCATTACTGACCTTGCATTTGAGTTAGCTAAAGCTCCTGATGTATCAGCAGGAAAATTACATACATGTTTTTCCCATGTGTTTGCTGATGAGATAGTCACTACTTTACCAACATGTCTGTCGTTAGTTCTATCCCAAAGCTCAACAACATAGTTGCCTGTTTTATTAGATTTAATCCAATAAGCAATAGTAGATGTTCTTGCACTTGATGTTCCTTTAAGTAATCCTTGTAAGTTTCTACCTTCTGCTTGCACAGATAAATATGCATTAGAATTTGCAGGTGGACTTGCATTTGCTGTTGTGCAGTCTATTTTTAAACTGTTACCAAAACCATTTGCAGGATTATCTGTAGATTGAACCATTGAGAATGTTCCACTGCTTATTATATTGAATCTGAACCTATCACAAGCAGTCATACTTTCTGCAGTCTTGCCTGTTTGGTCTCCACGTTGAGCAATAGCCATATCACCATTAACTACAATCGGTGTTGGGTTTCTGTTTAATAATGCTCCCTGACTTACACCTGTATTTACAATATGTGCTACATCAGAGTTACCAACTTTAATATCTATTTGGTCATCAGTACTTGCATGGATAGATGTATCTGCATCAGCATCTAATATTAATTCTGCTCCGTCCATATCTAGTGAAGTTGATACAGTCAAAGCACCACCATCTGCAATGGCTAGTGCATCATCCCCATCTGTAAATTCTATTAATGCAGTTCTAACTGAATCTGATTTGAAATATTCTACTGTGTCATTTGATTGATCCAACACCAAAATCGTAATATTTGCATCATTGTCTTCATTTCTAATATATAAAGTGTTTGCTGAAGTGTCATACCATAGCTGATTAGCAAAAACAGTGCTAGGTGCAGAAGTTCCAGATGAGGTTGACCCTAATGCTTTCAGAGCAAGGTTTAAATCACTCCTAGTGTTAGGAAATGTTTGATTCGCAATATCCAGATCGTGTTGACTCATAATATCCTCTAATTAAATTGAATTAAATATAACATATCATTTAGGCGCTTTCCACATATCCATAGCCTTTTGCAACATAGCTGAAGTCTTTGGTTACTGCACTTCCTGTGCCTGTGCCTTGATAAAAGTTTATGGTAAAACCTGTTGCTGATTTACTGCTTATAACATAATGCTGATTTTGGTCTAAGTTATCTACTTCGATTCCTAAACCTTGTAATTCTTTAAATGCAGGACTAAATGTTACTACTTTGGCACTTGTTCCTGATGTAATATCATCTTCTGCTATTGTCCTGTCAGGCATATCTACTGTCGCTGATAGTTCATAAATTGAAGGTGTTGCTGTCTGATTAGAACTTGTCAAGTTCACTCTTAGCTTGATATATCTAGCTTTATAATCACCAAGAATATATGTTCTATAATCTGTATATGTTGAGTTATCTGTGGATGTTGATATTAATAACTCTACATTCACATCATTAAATTCACTATATGCTCCATCGAGTAAACCACCTCTATCATCAAAATTACCTAAGAAAGAATCAAAAAGAGATGTGGCATCAAATCTGTTATATTTACAAGTAAAGGTTACACGACTGTTATATATAGCACCTAAATCTATAGTAGGAAAATCGTAGTGACCATCTGTGTTATATGCTGTATTTCCTCCATCATCAAAATTACCACTTTGATCATCAAAATCTCCTAACCCTGTGTCGAAAAGCTCACCTAATGAAATTTGTAGATAATTGACACTATCTCTTGCTACTACTTCTGTTTCTGTTTTTGTACCTGCAAATCCTGTGCTTTGAGTTGATGTTGCAACAACATTGAAATCTCTGCTTATAGCATTTTTTATAATTGCAGTTTTAGTAGAGTTCTCACTTTCAATACCTAAAACATCAATAGCTTTAATCATATAAGTTCCTGTCTGTGCAGGGATTGTTATTGAGTTTGCAGGTTTACCTATTTTTTTAGCTACAATTAAACCTTCTTCAAATTTTGTACCTGAAGTTAAAGGTGTGTGCCTGACTATGTAATGAGATAAATCTAAGTCAGACACAGGTGTCCAATTAAGATGCACAATATCTCCAACAACATTGCTAGAAAAATTAGTCACATCAGAAGGTGGTGCTGTCTTACCGATAACTTCGTGAGTTGTTGTAGTGAATGATGAATGCACGTTAAAAGCATTTATTGATCTGGCTCTCACGTTATATATTGATCCATCTTGTGCATTGACTAACTCGAATATGTTACCTTTACTTCTACCTAGAGTTATAAATTCACTTCCTGCTTCATTTGTATTTTGTGCCTCTACCTCAAATTCATTAGTTGTTCCCTGACTACTAGAACATACTACTTTCATAACTGTTATAGGTGTTTCTGCATATGCTCTTAATTCATCTGTCACCACAATAGATGGTGGGTTTACATCCTCTGCTGATGGAAGAGTTGTGTTATTTAAAGTAAACTCGCTCTCTTCTGCGTTCCAATCATAAACAGATGATGATGTTTCTTTTAAAATGACATCAACACCGACTTCTTCTGATTCTCCCACGAACGTCCAATCAGCTACCTCAAATATTTTATTATTGAAACCGAATCTCGAGTTGTTGATCTGGACTGTATCTCCAACCTGCAAAGTGAAAGCGGTCAATCGCAATCTTGCTGACAGGATCATTTGTTCTCTGTTCTTAAACAGCGTTATTTTTGCGATCCTCTGCGCCATACTGCTCGATTTTGTAAATGCGAGGTTTACATCTACAGTTATCGTTTCCCCATCTGCATCTGAAAATGTGGTGCTTGTGACAGCTGGATAATCTGTGGGTTGCCAATTTGACTCGTCAGACGTGAAAACACCTTTAACAGTATTAAATAATTCTTTTCTTGATGTTTTAGTTAATAAATTAAATCCACCAATAAAATCATCTTCTCCCAAAGTTATAGATGGTGAGCTGAATGCTCCACCTTTTAAAACGAACTTACCATTTGTGTAAGTCAAAACTCCTGCGCATGACGATAGTAAATCATTAAGCACATCCATGGGAGATATATCACTGTAAACAATCCCATGACATTCATATTGTTTCTCTGTTCCACCACCTGAAAGATTTATATTTTGATCGCATATATTTGCCATTGCTGTGAAAGATGTTGTGTCTATTTCATCACGACTCACTCCTAAACCTAATCTTGTATCAGTTAAATAATCATATATACAAAGTGCAGGGTTACTCGAAAATGCTGTCGATGAATCTCTAAAATCAAAAAGTTTCTTGCCTTTAATTTCTGCACTGACATTAGGAATGCCATTAGGAAAAGTGTCAGCATCATATTCTAATTGTAGATATATATATGCTATCCCTCTAAGTCTATGAGATGAAGTCCACTCACTCACTAGACCTACTAAATCTGCATCAGCTAATTGGTCATCACTACCTGTATGAAGTTTAATTTTATTACCATAGGAAACACCTAATCCAAATGGTGAATTGTTCACTATAGTTCTTGTATTCTGTGCATACTTACTCGGTGCTGTTATGTAAAATCTATGAATACCATTCGCATCATTTATTATGTTCCCAAATAAGTCAGTTTGTCTTGCTAAAGTTAGTTCTTCATCATTAAAATATATTTTATCAAATGATTCAATCTCATGAGATGCTATTTGAATTAATAAATGTAACTGTTTGTTGTTATCAGTGGTTTCCATAAATATAATAGACCCTGATTTTTTAGACGTTCCATAAACAGTTTCTCTTGTCGTCAAAGGCTGTTTTGACATAACGGATCTAGTGTTAGCTTGAGTATCGTATGCTGTCTGCTGTGTAGATGAATTAGGAACTCTTGGTCTAGGAGCTAAAAGACTACCTACGAAAGAAATTGCAACGCCTGTTAAAAAATTTCCTGTGTTGAATCCAGATACAGCGTGAGATACGACTGATCCTACAGTACTTGCTACTGATCCTATCGCTCTCCCAATACTTCTTACTATTCCACCCATTATTTACCCCAGTGGTTTTTAGTTTGAAATGTGCGCTTTGCAAATATCTCGCTGTTCTTAATTCTTAAATAATTCATATTCTTTCTATTGCCTATCATGATCAAAGACATTTTTTTTATATCTTTGGCTATTCTAACAGTATTTTTAGATGCAACTAAATCATGAATCCATAAATTTTCACCTGACTTCCATTGATCTGGACTTATAATCCCTGATTTGATGAATTTAGCTTGAGTTAAATCGTTTAAAAAGCACCAATTACAAAAACCGATTATATCGTTACCATCACGATATATTCTATATTGCCCATGCACGAATGAGGGGTATATATGATAGAATAATTCGCTTTCTGTGTTGTACGAATATTGATGAAATTGTTTATAAAAATTTATAACTTCATATATTCGTGCGTTATCTCGTTCCACCACCCCAGATTAACTCCTTGTCTTGTAAGTCATCTACAAATTCTAATCCTTTATCTCCTGCAAATAAATTCTTTTGGTCTTGATCTGTATATCTTCTGTTTCTAGGTCTTTCCAACATGATAAGTTTATTTTCAACAGTGACTGTTATCATAGCAGTTTCACCTGTCTCTGTTATTTGGATTGTGTCTAATGATCCCTCGAATAATTGATATGGAGAATCCACCACAGCAGTTGCATTTTCTGTCGTAGTTAAAACACCAAAATAAAGCTTAACGACTCCACCCTCTGAGTCCTGAGAAATTGATGAGCTTAATATAGATGAATCAAGACCTGACAATGACACTTTGACACCAGATGCCCTGATATCAGCTGTTTCATTCACATTGGATATAGATAATAAATTTCCAGATCCAATGAAAGTGTAGCCATCAAAAAATAGATCGCCAATACCAGTCCATAATCTAAGTGTTGAATCTTTGAATCCGACTGATATCGCATAAAAGGGTCTGATAACACCAGATGATAATTGACTAGAAAAATCTGATCCTATTGATCTAGACATTTAGTCCTTCTTAACTGATTTTTTTCTTTTAACTTTTGGCGCTGTAGCTTTCTTTTCAGCCTTTTTTGTTTCTTTTGGTGCTACAGTTTTACATTCCATCGCCAATCCAGATGCAACTAAATTGTTTGCGAGATCGATTTGCCATTGATTATCGCACTCTATAATTTCATCTTGTTTGTAAACTTTAGTAGCATTACCGCTTTCATTACAACTAGCTACTGTTTCTTTGATCATTTTAATATTCATTTGTTAACCTCTAATTCATACATTTTTTCTACCACTGTTTCCCAGCTGATAGGCTCTGATTCCCATTCGATTCCACCATATAAAAAATCAATACGATTCTCTAATGATCCTTTCACACGAAATTTAGCTTTAGGATCAATCTTGTAGATAGCTTTTATAATTGCTATCTCTTTATCCGAGTATGGTGTGCTGTTACACATATTCACCTCTAGGTGAGGGCAGGGACAATGAGCAAACCCTACCCTCGTTTGTCTAGATAACTAGACTAATTAAGCATCCTCAGAATCCTGTGGATTACCTTTTATTACCTCAATTGACATTGGTGTTCCATTTGAATGGGAACCTGTAGCATCAATTTTACATCTGATATAACGTTTCCCACCAATATAACCAATTTGTTTGATTTGTGGTGTTTCACCGTTTGCATCTAATGTTAAAAAGATACCACTACTATCAACAGAAGTTTCTGTTACAGATGTTGAGCTTGTTACAGCACTATAAGTAGAGTTGTCATCAGATTCTTCAAGAATGAAATCAAATTTGACAGTACTACCTAAAGTATCTCCCTCTATGCCTGTATTAACAATAACCATTGCAGATTCAAAACCTTTCAAATCTACTCCAGTACCGTTAGCGTCAGCTGTTACTACAGCAGGAACTGTTCCCACTACGGCAACTACGTTGTTAGATAAATCTCTCATAATAGTCCTCCGTTATGAACTAATGTTCTGTAGTCTAATTGCTTCGGCAAGAACTACTGTTCCACCGACCCTTTTTCTTGCTAGGTATTTAATGTTACCTGAAGAAGCTTGTGAGTATGGATCTCTCATTACTGAGATATTAACTCTATCCACGATTGTGTATGCTTTAGAGAAGTCTCCGAAAGCAATCGGTTTAGCACTACCACCTATGTCAGGCATATCTGTAGCTAATGTATATGGATGACCTGCTATTGTAGAAGGAGCTCCATTTACAAGGTTTAAACCTACGTGGAATATTTTTTGACCTTCGCCATCTTCTAATTGTAGAAGTTTAGCAAGAGTTGTTCTGTTCATGACGAAACGTGAGTTGCCTAGATATTCAGACTTGATAGCATAAACTAAGTCTAATATACCATTGGCAGTTAGAGCCGTTCCAGATCCTGAATTAGTAGATCCAACTCCAGCACTGCTGTCAGTGAAGCCTAAAGGTTTTCCGACACCATTACCTGCAACAAAAGAAGTACCTTCAAGTTTTGCAAATTGTTCTGCAAATTCAGTACCCATTTCGGATTCTAAATTAAACGCAGAATCTTCAAGCATAGCTTGTGAGATATGAACTTCTGCAAAGCATTCATGAGCATCAATTGACATCATGCCTGTTGTGTACCCTGTTGTTTCTGATCTGGTACCTTGTTCTGCAACAAATGATGCAGAGAACTGACCAGTTCTTTTTGGAATCTCAATCCCTCTCTTATCTGTTTGTCTTACTCTCGCAATTGAACGAATAGGAGATATTTCTGTCACAGTCTTAATAAGATCTGCCACGTACTCAGTAGGCGCATAAAATCCACCAAGAGTATCATCTGACTCATATAAAGCCTTTCTCTCTTCAGGATCTACTTCACCTTTTCTTAGCCATTTATCAAACACTTGTTTTTGGTAATCTACTTCTTTAGATCCACCTGATTCAGGTCTGTTAATAACTGTTTCTAATTTTTCTATTTTTGCTGTTGCATCTTCAAGGTTTTTTTGTTGAATTTCGATAGACTGTCTAGCTTCACATAAACTAGCAACATCCTCTGACATTTTATCAACTTTTTCTTGAAGGATAGGATCAGCATGACCTTTGCTTTCGATCTCTTTTAGTCTTTTATCATTTTCAGATTTAAACTCTTCAAATGTAGATCCAAGACTGTCCAAGACTTCTTTCACTTCTTCTGACATTTTTTGTCCTCTATTTAAGTATGTTAATTAAATGCTTAATACTATCGACAACATCACATTGCTCTTTATTAAAAGATTTATGCAGTATACTCGCACTGTGTTTTGCAAGGGAATTAGACATCCCACCTACTTCACATAGATAGTTTTCTTTTTCTCTCACGTCCATTTCATCAAAGTCGCTACGTTTTACTTTAGTAACTTTAGCTTTTGGATTCATTGGAAAGGTGACCATAGATATTTCCATGAGATCAACCTCTTTGATTACACGCCTTTTGTTTTTATCATCATATTTATATCCATCTGGCGCTAAACGATAACCGATTGACATTGAATCTAATGCACCCATCTTCATGAGCTCATATACTTCTCTGCCTTTTTGTGTCCCCATTGCTAGGCGACCTTTTATTTTTAAACCTTTACTATCTTCTTCTATGGCATCTATCACACCGATAGGCTCATCAGTTTTGTGTTGATATAATAATTTGATCTGGTTAGGTTTCTTCTCAGCGATCGTCCGGGAAAATGATCCTTTCCTAATCACATCGTTTCCTAAATCTTTATTATTGAAAACGCTTCCATATCCCTCGAATGATCCATCTTCATCTGTATCTATGCGTTTGAACTCGCATGACAGATCCAAAGTGTTTGTGTCCATTAATTCCTCTTCGTTAATTGTTTCAATTGCCATAATAAAAATAACCTGTCAATAATTATTTGTATTCTAACAATAAAAGATGTGTTAATACAATATCAATCAACTAAATCATCTGAGTCATAATATAAAACGAAACATCTGCAATTGATCACATTACTTGCACCACCTCTCGGATCACTTGGATAAGCCATTGGTTTCTCTATAATTCCACCACCTTTAACAGGAGTGTTTATAATAAAATCTTTATCAGCGTCAACACGAGTTCCATTTAAAACTCTATGCCATGATCTAGTTCTATCATCAATTGCACTAGCCCACTCCTTAATTGGTTTCTTCAATCCCATTTTTTTAGCAATTTGTAAACTGCCATAATTCATAGCCTGATGTGATTCTGTTCTTGCGATCATCGTTGATCTGGTAGGCTTGAATGCAGTGGATTTACGAATATTACTTGCGATAGTTCCTATTTCCAAACCTGCTTCTATACCCAACTCTATCTCTTTTTTAATATATTTTCGTGTGGTCTCTGTGATATTCCCTACATTATTGGCAGTAAATTGACTTATATATGCGCTTACAATCGGATCAATCTCCTCGTTCTGCTTCACCATCCTTGTTCGTTTTAATCTTATATCTACATCCTCAATTATTCTTGTGGAGGATTTTATAAGTATATCTAAGAGATCGTTATAAAAATCTATATAATAACTATCAGATATTTTTAAATCTCTTGTGAATTCTTTTGAGGCTCTATTAGAGTATTTCTTAAATAATTGTCTGATCTGGATTCGCACAGCATTGCTTAGGCTGACAAACATTCTCAGCTGTTCTTTGTAGTCTTTGCGCCTATCTAACCTTATTTTCGCCATAAATCATTATATTAGTTTCATTTAATAATTGCTCTTGTGTTCCCCATTTTTCTGTGAATGTTTTTGAATTAAAGTGATATGCATCATTTGAGGTTCTATGATGATGTGGACACAAAGGTATAGTCTCAAAATGAGTTGATCGCTTACTCATTATGCCTTTCTTAATATGATGTATCTCAGCAGGTGAATCTGGGTAGCCCATCTTATTACAAATAATACATCCTAATTCAGCTACTTTTCTTAAATGTTCCTTCTCTGCTTTTTTCATTTGCTCTTTGTTTAATCTTCATAAAATTCCCAATATTCAAGTACACATGACTTCAGTATAACACTAACTCCACCAACTCCTGAATCTCTTGTTAAGGCATTTGCTATTTTATATGTGTTGTCATCTTCATCAATAAGCCATCCTATTGATCTGGCAATCTCATAATCACAGTCTTTGATATTCTCGATCCATGATCCCTCAGCAGTATGATCCTGCCAATCTATCATCACCATTGGATATTTCTTTGCCACGTCATCTATTCTCATACAGTGTATTTCTTACCTCTGAAATATGCAGATCGATACAGATTATTTACTTGGACGAGTTCTGGATGAACAGTCTTTTCCTCTGGATCGACAGTGATAACTGCAAACCCATTATTCCAATCGTTCGCTACATTATCTTCAAGGTAAGGATGATACTGCTCTGATAAATGACCTGTTTGAATAGACATAGATGTGGTTGAATAAGTGTTGAATGTTCTCGAGTTCAATTGATGTGTATGCCCTGTCACAATATTTATACCTGCTCTCATAGAGTTTTGATATGCAGTGTGAACGCCACCTCTCATTCTGTGCTTGATGATAACAGTATCATCTACCAAGTGGGACATAGCCCAATCCCAGTCAGGAAATAAACTAGATATTTTAAAGGCTTCTAAATCTTCAAAGGCTCTTCCCCATGACATTGCGATTTTCGATAATCTGGTTTCGTGATTGCCAAACGTCGCTAATTGCTTGACCGGGTACTTTGCTCTATCAATTATCTTTTGAATCCTGTTGATCTGGGCTTGAGAGTCTAGTATTTCTTTCTGCACAGTTCTTTCCTTTGGTCTTATCTCTGTGTGAAATTTTGCAAAGGATGACAATATCGACAGATCCATAATATCACCATTCGCTACGACACATTTCAGTTGTCTTGTTTTAAGTAAATCTTTCAGCACCTCACACATAATCTTAAACGACACTGTTTCATGCCCCTCGAAGTGTGCATCTGAAAACACGAGCATACAATAAGGGTGATTTGTAATATCAACTTTATTTGTGAGCGGTGGCAGATTTGCTCTTTCTATCCTTACAATTTGATTTGATTTATTATCGTGAGGAAGTAATTGAATACCTGTTAGTTCTTCTGCTTGTTGCCTATAAAATGACATCGTTCCACTGTCAGTTGATAATCCTAAATATTCAAAGACATCTTTCTGCCTTTTCATATTAGGTAGATTCCACGCTCTGACTATGTCGTGAGCTGTTGCCAATGATATGGACGATCGGTTACTACTTGGCATATTGCCTCCTTAATCTTTAGAAGATAAGGGGTGATCCTTTGGGAGTAAATCTAAATCAAATTTACCTCCACTGAATCTGCCTGTACGAACTGCACTCAAAAATGTATTAACTCTCGCAAAAGCCCAACGATCCTCACCACCTGATGCTCTCACACTCGGTCTGACTGAAGATGGGTTGTTACGATATGCGCCAATGCCTCTTTTGAATACTTTAGCTAACATACTGACAGTTACCCTTTTACCTTTTTTATCTCCATGCTTGTCATTGTGATCTTTTACTTTTTCTTGCAAACCTTTCAGAGTTGATCCTGAAACGCCTGAAACTGATTCTGCTTTCTCTTCTTCTCTCATGATCTGGTTTCGTTTTGTTTTGCTCCACGAAAATCCTGCATCACCACCCCATAATGACCATGCGATTCTACCTGCAGAAGGGTATCCTTTCTCGCCACGATCAAATCCTTGTCCTTGCTTATCTACTTCATGCCTTGAGAAAAACGAGTACATTCTTAAAACTGTATTGGGTGATAATCTAGTTTTATTAACTATTTGATTCGCTCTTGTCACCCCAATTTGTGTTCCACCACGATTAAATTCTTTCCTCCAATCTAGTCCACGCTTTGCCTCTGTCACCATTGAATCGTTAGGCACTAAATCTAAATCATCTAAAGCTTTTTGATCCTGCAATGCGCTCTCGTATTCTGCGTGTGTTTTGCAAGGCATATAAACAGTCTGTCCATCTTTATCGTGAATATGCGTTCCCACACATCCTATCTCCTCTGCTCGATCAATTGCCTCTTCTTCTGTTGTGTAGGTATCGAAACCAACCTGTGCTTTCGTTCCATACATCATTTCAAAATCTTTTTGAGCATCATCTGGATCGACAGGTTTTTCATTATCCTCGTCTGAGTCCATTGTTTCACCAATTGGAAATAAGTTAGATGGAATATATAACTCGTCACCACCTGATATTTCCTCAAGACCTAATCTTTCCCTTGCTTCGTTGCGAGTGATGATACCTGCCTGAACTCCCTTTGTAACATTCTCATAAATTTGTTTTCTTTTTTCTGCCATAGCAGGAATTGAATCCAGATCATATTGGATTCTTATATCTCCACTATAAAGGGGTGCTAGATATTCGTTGAGATCCGATTCGACCCTTTTTAGAAGTGGAATTATAGTCTCTTCATATAATCCAAGCTTTGCTGTCTCCATATTAGAGTAAGTGTTCGCCTCTGGTATTCCAATCATTTGTGCAGGAACTCCGAAACACAGCGCTATTTCCCTTGCTGATAAGTTAAGGAGTTCTAAGAAGTCCATATCTTTTGGTGATAATCCTAGTTGTTTATATTCAAAGTTACCCTCGAGTAACATTGGTCTGCCTGAATTGTGAGTGCCTTGAAATCTGAACTCTAGATCCTCTAACAGTCTTGCACGTTGATCATCAGTCAATTGTGTAGATAATCCTGTTTCATCTGTGGGTTGAAATTTAAGATATCCAGATGGAGTCGCACCATTTTTAAGGAGAGCAACGTTGTGCAATCCTGCCAAATTATGCTGATCAATATTGTAGGCTGATGCCATAATTGGTGACAGTCCATAATAATCATCAATCGGATTCCAAAGTTTGATGTGCTTGATTTGGGACATTGCGTTTGTCTGATCCACAGGATATGTGTTCACAGTCACACCATCGATCACATATTCATAACTTGATGGGATAACTGTTGATCCTGATTTAACCTGCATACGATCTGGTCTCAACAGATATAATTCTCTTGGTGGTCTTAGCGCATCAGTATCTCTTAGTATATAAGAGTTTCCTGATATCATTAAATACGAATACAGTGATGAAAAAAATTCAATCCCAGATTGAGATGGGTTTGGTCTTTTCAATAAGGATATTAATTCGTGGTTGTCTAGTTTTATATCTCCACTGAATACATCAATCTTAACTGCTGAGGCGCAATTAGATATTAATTGCACACACCTGTGAACGATCGCATTCTCTTGATACCCTTCTTTAGCATAATCTTTATATTTACGATTTGTCTTACTTGCATATGCATCAAGTTTATTCAGTACGATTCTTGGCGCTTCTTTTCTTTGTGTTGGCTCTTGTTTTTTAAAAAATTTGTCTAATATACCCAAAATATACCTCAGCTAATTTTAAATATTGCCTTTCCTGAACTTTGCAATGATGTCAAAGCCCATACAAGAGCATCTACCCGGTCATCATGAGATTGTACATTATTTCCTGTGAATTGACACATTTGATCTTCTAAGTCCTTATGAAAGCCAACGTGATGAACTTTGTTCTGTTCATATAGCGCTGATATAGGCTCGGCTCTCACAACCTTACCTCTCGTTGCCCTGACACTTGAATAGGATGCATTTGTCTCTTTAGTTCTTAATAATCTCTCTATGAGATCACCACCATTATTGACCTCTGCAATTATTCTATCAGCGTCAAACTGATGATACAAACTTAAAACCTTAGAAATCCATATATCTGGACTACTGATCTGGCTTGAATCGTTAAGAATATAGAAGTGATCGTCCATTCCACGACCTGCAACAATGATTCCTGTTTCATCAGAGTTCTGATTAGATGTGACTGCAGGATCAATAGCTACAACGATTCTTTGCATTTCAGGAGGCTCGTCCACCCTATTGGTTTCGATCATATCTGCATCAAACAAAGCACCTTCCACGTCTTCGAGGATCTCTGCGTATAATTCCTGACGTCCAATCCTTGTGCCATGATATCTTTCCCTAAGCATTTCAATTGATGACTTGGCAAGATTGTCAATGTTCTCAAAGGTTGTTCCCCTGATCATCTTGGTATCTTTTCGCTTGGCTAATTCTTTAATTAATTTAGTTGGTCTTGGAGTTGTTGTGATAATACACTTCGGATCTTGCCCCAATCTGAGTGCCATCATTAGGTTATCAAAGGTTTCTCTATATCTCCATGATGCCAATTCATCACACCAAGCCCTGTGGAATTGCACCCCTCTTAAACGATCTGGCTCGATAGCAGGGAATCCTAATATTTTAGATCCATTATAGAAATTGATCTCATTGTAAGATTTATTATAACCCTCGCCACTCAATAGATCCTTGTCAATGATATTCATGATCCCTGAATCACCTGAGAATACTACCCTTTTAAGATCGGAATATGTCGGTGCGATCACACCACACATCACATTATCGTTTAAAAGGCAATATTGTATTATGTCCCAACTTCCTGTGAGTGTCTTTCCCCATCCTCGTCCTGCTAAAAACAAATGGATATTTTTGTCCGGGGAATCGTCTACGAGCTGTGAATCCCTAGCCTTCCTATACCAATCAGCTAGAAGAGTCGTCGACTTCTGCCTTTTGGAGTCTAAGTGAGCGAATATCTCCGACAAGCTTTCTGAATTTTGCATTTTCCTCTTCTATGTTGTGAATCTCAATGACATCTGTCTCACGCCAACCTGCCTGTGTTTTCAGCCAAAATATGGCGCTTGTAACTGCCTCTCTGCCTGTGCCTGTTGCCATACGAAACAAATTCTCTGCAACCTTTGTATTTGCCTGTGCTTTTCCCAGATCAAGTTGTGTTTGATAGTATTTATATAGGGTTGGTTTAGTGATGTTGATGATTGAGCATATTTGATTGTGAGTGATCCCCAATCCTGACAGTTTCCTGACAAGTTCCTTATCTTCATCTGTTATATTTACTAATTTAGGCATATATCTTTTTTATAGAGTAAAAATAAACTTATTTCAATAGATCGTTGAATAATTCTCCAGTCGACTCTAATACAGCATTCTCCCCTGTATATTCTTGAATTCTTTTAATGATCACATCAACATATTTAGGATCAAGCTCCATTGTATAATTTACTCTCTTGTTCTTTTGTGAAGCGATCAGAGTTGATCCACCACCACCGAATAAGTCTAATATTAATTCTTCAGGCTCACAGCTGTTGTTTATTGCACGACTTATAACTTCAACAGGCTTCATGGTCGGGTGCAGATCGTTTTTGTGTGGTCTTTGAATGTCCCAAACATCACTCTCTTTTTTGTTCTCAATACCCTTAAGTCTTGATTCACCATTTAACCATCCATACCATATAGGCTCATATTTGGTGTTATAATCTTTTCTAGATAAGACAAATCTATCCTTATTCCAGATAATCGTACTAGACCAGTGATAATCATTCTCTGCCAACCTCTGCATATTTGATCCCCACTCTTGTGCTGACATAAAAACGTAAGTCGGACAGCCTTTCTTTGAATGAAGAGCCATCTGCTTAAAAACATTATTTAAAAATAATGAAAATTCATCTTCTGACATATAATCATTTTTTATCTCTCTGCCTTGCGTTGATTTAAACTTTTCATGAGTGGCAGATCCATAATTCACATTATAAGGGGGATCAGTGATCACTAAATCTGCTAGTTTTCCATTCATTAATTTATCGACATGTTCCTGCTCTGTTGAATCACCACACATTACTCTATGCTGACCTATCACCCAAACATCAGACATTTTCGATATAATATTATCTGAGAAATCAGGTACAGATTCATCATCAACCTTTCCCTCATCAATATTAAATTCTGGTAATATACTACTCAGTTCTCCAAAAGAAAAACCTGTAGTTGTCAAATCAAAACCTTGATCATTGAGAAACTCTAAATTTATTTTTAGATCATCATATTTCCAAGTGCTGTTCTCTGTGAGTTTATTATCAGCTATGCAATAAGCTTTCTTCTGCTCTTCAGTCCAACCCTCAGCAACTATGCAAGGTACATTCCTGAAGCCGAGCTGTTTTCCTGCCAATAATCTGCCATGACCTGCTATGATCTCGTTCTTTTCATCGATCAATATAGGCATAGTCCAACCGAACTCTTGGATAGATTTAGCTACTTGGTTGATTTGTTTAGGTGCGTGTTCTCTAGGATTTGTGTCATAAGGGATCAAATCATCAATATTTTTAATGATCTGGTTATGCACTGCCCACTTTTCAACGCCTTCACTCATTGAGTCAAATTCTAGTCTATTTGAATCTGTTGCACAAGTTGGAATTCATCATGTCCCCACTGTTCTGCCATTGCCTCAGCGATTCCTTGAAAAAATTTACTCCTTGCCTTTCCTCTTTCACCATTCTTTGACGGCAGTAGACTCGTTTCATAATGCCACTTGGACATACGATTGCCACTTTTGTGATACACATAATCAGGCTCAACGTTTTTAGTTGGCATCAATCTAGGAAGATTTTTTAACCAAAGACAAGTCGCCTTACTGACCGGGTGACCGAACTGGAAAGGATTTATTAATTGATCAGCTGGTCGGATATAAGAAGATATAACGCTTCTCGGATTCTCAATTGCGATCTTATCAATAGGTGCATCCATTAATTTTTGCACAAATGCAATCCCGTCTCTTTGCAATTGGTAGTCTTTTCTGCCCTCAGTGAACCATCTAGCGCCTGTGACTGTCAAATGTGTGCAAGGTGGATGTGCGATCATTAAATCCCATCCTTGATCCAATATCCCTAAAACATCACCCTGAATATGATTGCCTTCAGATTCTGTTGGTAATATATCGCATGACCACGCATCGTGACCTCTTTTTGCAAATGCATCTCTCACGATTCCAGAATATTCACATGCCACTAATACTTTCAAAATATATTATTTCCACCGATGACTGTAAAATTATTATCATATTCCTCGAGTGTGTTGTAACACCTTTGTTTCGGATTCCATTTTAAGGTTACACTTCCTATATTCCCATAGACATCTATTTCTCTGACCTTGGCAATTCTTATATCAGTTTGTTGAAGCTCAAAATCTCTTGTTACAATTATGCCAATGTCTGCCTTATTATTGAAATGGGCTGATCCCGAAATTGAATACAACGAATCTACAACAAATTTCCCATCGGGATTTCTTATCTGTTTATTTGGGTGTGCAATTAAAAAAGACATTGTATCGGTTTCTCTGTTGAATCTTTTTATCTTAGATATAACCACAGATATATGCTCATCTTCCCTGAAACCATTGTTTCTATTGGGGTTTATCTCGTTGTATGGATCGATTATTAAGCAGTCTATGTTAAGATTTTCAGCGCACCAATAGGCTCTCTCAACAATCCAATCTATGTCCGGGGAATCCTGTAATTTATCCATAAAGTAGAAATGCTTATCAATGAAAACCAAAGCCTCTCCTAGTTCTGTTTCTTTCAATCGGTTATCAAACATTTTGTCAAAGGGTTTCTTTGTGTATTTTTCTACCAAGCGCTTGACATTGACTGCAAGTGAGTGTTCGGGGCTATAAATAACAAACTTAAATCCCTCTGCTTTTGCAAGATTCATTGCCAGATCGTAGCTGAAAGAGGATTTACCTGAATTAGGTGTACCTGTTATAACTGTAAAACATGGCTTCACAATCTTCAAAAAGGGATCGAGGCTGTCAAACCCTGTTTTATATTGGACATGTGATTTGCCCGAATATAGATCCATCACCGAATCATAAAGATCATTCGCTGTAAAAAGTCCATCTATTTTTTTGCTCATCTTTTCTCCTGTATTTTTTTATGTACCAATCTTTAAACTTTGGATTCTCGTGCAGAATTCTAACAACATCACAAAACTCAATTTGATCTGACCTGATACACTCTGCTATTAATTCATAATCTTCAAGTTTAATCATCATACCAACCTCCTATATGATCGAAATTCTTAAGATACCATCTAAAAAAGTGAGGGTTATCATTAAATATTTTTTGAATATCTTCCATCATCATTTTATCACTGGAAATAATCTCTCCTGTTTTTTCATAATCTTCGATTTTTATCATTTTATTTATCCTGCTAAAAAGTTTTTATTCTTGATTGTGTTTATATTAGTATTATGTGCAACTTTTTCACGTGGTCTACCTGCATTTACCCAATAAGTATTATGTAATTTTATGCCCTTTCTAATCTTGGTTATTTTGATCATCCCGACCTTTTGCAATTTCTTAGTGTGTGTGATTATCGATCTCACAGAACAGCCACATCTTTTGGCTAAATGAATCTGAGATGGATAGCATTCATTCCTTTCATTGGCATAATTGGATATCATTATTAAAACTAATTTTGTCGTAGGGTGTTTTATTTCCTGTTTTAGCGCCCAATGTATAGCGTGAAAGCTCATCAGTAAAAGTCGTTTGGTTGTACCTTATTTTCTGTTAATTGCCTTATTTTCGCCATGTTTGTAGGATTTGGGATTCTAGTCCCATAAACATATGCCGACATTGAAGGCGCTGGAATTCCTGATAATTCGCTGAATTTGGCTACAGATATACGATTTTCTTTTAAATATTCCTTAATTTTCATTAATTCTCCTTATTTTTAAGCCCAAATATACCACAGCTTACACCCGATTTGTATATATATCGTTTGCAGATAGACATGATTTGTGATAATTTTCCAAATATGAGCAATATTAACCAGATCATGAACGCTATTCCCGTCGAGGATCAACAGCGTTGGATCAGCGAAATATTGACCATAAAACCCCTGAAATCCTTTGTGATTGATCACATTCTTAAGGATTTGGTCGGATTCGATCAAAGATATAAGAATCAACTTGATCTGGGAATTCGGAATAAAACCGATTATCTGATTGCTGAATTCATCAGAAGTGATTATTTTAGATTATCACCTGATAGTTGGGTTAAATCGGATCATCTTATAACAAAACTGGAGATTTATTTACAATGAGCACTAAATCTTTATTATTCTTAATCGTTATAGGGCTATTCGGGATCAACTATCATCTATATTTTGGCAACGTGATAACGCCATCTTATGCATCAGATGACTGTGGAAAGCGATATAATCCTTGTTGGGTTAGGATAAAAAAATAGGAGAAAACAATGACCGACAAAAAAGAATCCCCTGCTATGACGCATATGCGTGAAGTATCGGGAAGAGCAGACGAGCATCTAAATCAACTGTTATTAGCAAGGCAGGAAATTGCCAAGCTTCCAATGGTAAAAGACAAAATAGGCGCTTTCAATAACGCATATCTTGGACTCGAATCAATAGTCCAAAAAATAGAGCCAATATTACTAAAGCATGGATTTATCACGCAGTTTTCGGATACCACTGCGTTTTATTCACAGGGAGATCGTGAAGGTACAATTGATCCAAAAGTTGCAGTTTTCAAAATGAGCGTTACTTATGCCCCAACAGGCGTGGTATTCGATCCTCAATTTTTGACTGTATCATTGGACAAGAATACGCCACAGGGCAAGAAATCAGCGTATACACAGGCTAAAAGGCTGTTTTATACCAATTTCTGCGCAATCCCTGAAGCAGATGATGATGCATCAGCAACAATGACAATATCAGCGAGGCTCGATGCAATTCAATCATTATGCAAGGATATATCTGACCTTGAAGATATTGGCGACATGGCTAAGAAATCATTTTTTATTCTTAAAGCTAAGTACGACAAGGCTGATAAGAGTGCTAAAGCAGAAGGCAAAAACAACAAGCAATCATTTACAGGCAATTCTGCTAACAGCATTTTTAATGAAGATGCCAAATAGCGAGTGGGGATTTGGTAGCCCTCTGATTCATTTTCCTGAATTGGAGGGCAAGATTGAGGATAAATTCTTCTGTCAATACCAAGATCCAGATCCTGAAATGCAAAAAAAATTAGATAATCTCAAAAACTTTAAGAAAGTGGATAAGGTTATCGAGGAGGAAGATCGTGAAGGCGATCTAATAAAGAAAAAAATAACATTATATGTGAGGTACAAATGACAGACAAAGAGATGACAATTCAAGAAATGGAGGCAATATTTAACGAAGATCAAGGAAAACCTGCAAATCAGGGCGCTAAATCGACCACATCTGAGGATCAACATAAACATGAAGTTGATCTGGATAAAATCAAAATGAGTTCGAGCGCTGAATTCACAGGTTGGGATTCTCCACCAAAAATGGTACATACCGGGAAAATCGATGACGGATCAGAACATAAACAGCAGTTTGTAATGGTTAGAAAAACAGGGCAAAGTGGGAAGGTTTATTGCGAGGTTTATTTGAAAGCTGGAACGCTCTTTCAATGTAAGCAAGGATCAAAGGCAGTTATGTCAGGCGAGTTAAATTATGAGCATGGCATGATAGAAAAGGCTAAAAAGAACACAGTTTTTGTTTATGATAATCAGACATATTTTGGTTATGATTTACAAGATTACGTTCCTTATAATCCAGATGAAAGAAAAAAATAAATATGTTCAAATAGGGAGAGGTTTTCATATTACCTCATATACTCGTCATGTCGGCTTTGACGAGACTCCTGTGGATAAGGGGGCATTCGTTTTTTTCACCCCTTATCCTAATTAATCATGTACGGGTTTCTAAAAATTCCGATCTCTAATAAAGATAGGATGTTGGCTCGTACAGAGATTGCATCAGGTGTAGGAATTAAAACCAAAGCGAAAACAACCTCAAATGGTCAAAATCAAAGATCAGTCCAAATGTGGAGGATTCCGAGCGATTCATGGATCTGGGGTTTTTTCACAGGAATTTCAAATATTGCAAATCGTGAGTTCGATTATGAAATAACCGGGATTCAAGATATTCAGTATTTGGAATATAAAGCAGGTGATTATTACGTAATCCATAGCGATATTAATGATGGAGCAGGTGGTGAGCGTAAAATAAGTATGTCTTGGACATTGAACGATGATTATGAGGGAGGCGATCTTAAAATTTATCATGGAGGGGAGAAGGTGGTTATTGATAATAAATCTAATGAGATCGTCGCCTTTACTAGCTTTATGGATCATTCAGTTTCAATCGTAACCAAAGGCAAAAGAAAAGTATTAGTGTGTTGGATCAAAGGAAATCGATGGAGGTAACAATGAGCAACGATGTAATAAAAGATAATTTAACAAGATTAAGAAATATGGCGCAGGAGGATCTCAATTCTACTGCAAAAGAAATCTTTAGGGATCTATCAGATCCGAAAACCGATCAACAGTTGAGGGCAGTTTTGCTGAAATTCTACGCTTTAGGCAATATTCAGAATGGATTAAGCGCCCTAAATGTCAATATGGGTAAGCCACCTGAAATCAAAGAAACCTGATATTCATTGATCTGGTAATCGAAAAAAGGCGATTTTTTGCCAATTTAGGCAAGATTTCGCCTATATTAGTGGAATATTGTATCGGATTCGCATATATTATAGTTGTCAAACGATTAATAACAGGAGGATCAAATGACAAAACTAGATAAATTTATTGCGAGTGCAACACCTAGCAATATATCTAAATTAGATGATGAGCTATTAACTAAATTAAATAAAAATTTACATTTAGCTAACACATTATCAACAATGGAAAATAGAAAAAAAATCAAATCAATCCAAAATATCGTTCATCACGAGATGTATGGAAGAGGATTTGATGTTATCAAGCCAAAAAACTAACAGGAGAGAAAAATGAGTGAAAATTTTACTAAAAATATAGAAAAAAATCTTATAGGCGCTAAAATTGTCAAAGTCGAATATTTATCACCTCAAGAGTCTTATGATGACTTAGGTTGGGATTATCAGCCGATTCAAATCACATTAGACAATGGCGTTAAACTTGTACCAAGCTCAGATGATGAAGGTAATAATGCAGGTGCAATATTTACTAATTTGATAGATTTAGAAGTAATAGGTGTACAAAGGGAGGAAATATGAAATTAACAGAAAAGAGAAAAAAAGAATTAACACAGGAGAAATAAATGAAAATCGATGCACAGAAAATAATAAACGAAGCTAAAAATAGAATGATTATGTTCAAGGGAGGTAAATTACCAAAAGAAAACTACAATCAGAAAAGTTACGATATGGATTCTAAATTGATAGAATGTTGGAATAATTACAAATGACAGACCATATCAATAAACCGAATCATTACACTCAAGGCGAGGTGGAATTTATACATGCGATAGAATCCACCTTAACCCCTGAGCAATTCATAGGATATCTTAAAGCGCAATGTATGAAATATTTATGGCGCTTTGAATTGAAAAATGGTTGTGAGGATTTAGCTAAGAGTCAATGGTATTTGAGCAAACTAAAAGAGGTATATTATGAGCACACAAAAAGAAAGAATACTTAGTGGATTATTGCGAGGTAAAAAATTAACTGTGAGGGATATGTTATTCTCTCCCTACAACTCAAACTGCCCACCGAGAAGGATTAAGGATTTGTCAGATAATATGAATATCAAAATTGAGAGAGAGGAAAAAGTCAAAGACGGGACTAGATTCACTCAATATTATTTATCAAAATCAGAAATTAGGAGATTGAAAGATGTTAGAAAAAATAGCTGAACTTTGCGATATGATTCCCGACACAATTAAAATGATTGGGATTATATCGCTGATTGCCCTGTTTTGGGATTTTGTACTTTAAGATAAACCAATAATTCCAAGAGAGCCCCTATATTGCAAAATATGGGGGTTTCTTTTGCCTGATATATTGATATCACTAATATTGATAAAACCCGATATATGGGATCACAGCGCCTCAGTACACGAGAAAGAGAAGCTGTAAAGCGAGGTTTTATTGGCTTTCCACCCCAGATCGTTTGAATCCATGCGCATAACAGCCTTAGTGTTTGAATAGGTGATAACAGCATCATCTGACAATGCTGTCTTGAGTGGGGGCTCTATAGGAAGAGTAGCATTGCCAGACGAGTCGCTAGTGACATCACTAACGATCATGTGTAATTTAGAAGATGATCCTGAGCCAAATTGTACATAATCTCCTTGTTTGAATACTACTGTTGATGCATTACAATTATCCACCACAATATCAAATGCCCCGACTGAATGAACTCCATTGACAGATATAGTCGTTGTAGCGCCTCCTCTTATTGTTTTTGCATCGGGATCTCCCAATAAAAAAGTACCTTTCCTTCCATGTAATTGCATATAAAATGATTGCCAAGCACCTGCTTGGGATCTGGAAAGCGCAGGAAGGGTTACAATTGTATTCCATACTGCTCCATCATATTCGTGAACGTTACTCGCATAAGTAAAAGGTGATTGAGTGACAGCCACAGTTTTTATTATCTCCCATTGCGAAGTCACAAAATTTGGTGTTGTTGGCATTGTTAAGGGATAGCTAGGTTGCGACATAATTAAGCTCCGAATGTTTTAGCGAATGATCCACCACGAGATCGACTCTCTGCAACAGCCTGTACAGTTTCATTGCGAATTTGAGGAAGTAAATTCATCACCTCGGCTCTCACTGTTGGGACGACACCTGTGCTAAATGAGATATTTTGAGTGATATTTACTCCAGATCCCTGCATATCTTTATTGGCGACGATCGTACCAGATGAATGAGGCACAAACATTTCAGCCCCTTTTTCACCTACCATATAGGGAGTGTTAGGCGAGACTTGACCACCATTAGCCATAAATCCACCGAATCCACCACCACTACCACCTGTGAATCCCCCGATAAAAGCATTTGTGATTTGATCCTCTCTGACATTTTTCTGCTTGGCATTTGTGTCATCTAATTTTCTATTGATTTCATCAAGCAATGGTTTCATAACTGTTAGATGGAATACGAGAGATATAATCTCTGCCACTGCGCTTTTGAATATATTTTTTAATGAATCACCAAGTTTCTCACCACTTACGATTGCCTGACCGAAAGCATCTGATATTGATTGCCCTGCATCATTCACTGTTTCTTTCACACCCTCAATGATTGACGCCATATCAATAAATAATCCTGATAATTCCTCTGTGGATTTTTTAACATCCTTTTGAGTCTCTTCTAATTCTCTCAAATCACCTGTTGCCAAATTGTAAACCTCGTTAAGGCTTGTTAAGGCTTTGTCTTGATTAGTGAGCGCATTAGTTGTTGGCTCTGCGAATTGCTTAATTTTTTTAAGTGAAATCGATACTGCAGTCAAAGTTATGCCTATTGCTCTTATAATAGTATTCATACTCACGAGTACTGCTATTAATTTGGCTATAACTGTTCCTGCTAAAAATGTGCCTAGAGCCTGAAATGATAGTATTATTTCATCAAGATTATCTTTGACTGATCTGGTAAATTCAGCTAATGATTCACCAATATCCCTTCCAAATTTCCTAATTGATGCTTCATTCTCTTCTAAGGTTTTATTTAAATCACCGAATTGACGCTTGATTTCTTTAAAAAATGACTCTGAAATAGCAAGTCTGAATGCCAATAATTTATCAGATAGCATTGATAATGTACCTGTAAGGGTGTTAGCGAATTCTTTAGTTGCATTGCCAAATTCACCACCTTGCCCGAACACATCTCTAAATGCTTTTTTAGTTTCTGATAATGAAACCTCAACACCTGCTTGGAATCCGAGCATATTTCTTACGCCTTTCTCCCTAAACATATCCGCTGAGGCGATTCCCCCACTAAAGGATCTTTGAATCTGTTCAGCAGTTTGCTCGAATGATAAGCCTGTTATTGCTGCGACATTCCCGGTTATCTCTAATAAATCAGCTAGTTCTTGTGCATCCTCTGTTACAACAGCTAGATTACCAGATGCTCTTTGAATTTGTGAAAGCTCAAATGGTACACGAGATGCGAAGCCGATCATGACCTCAAAAGCCCTTGATCCTTCCTCTACTGATCCGAATAATGCGTTAAGCCTTACCTTAAGATTCTCAACCTGAATACCAACATCAACAACTTGTTTAATCTGGTATGCGCCAAACACACCTGCAAATATTGATCCAAATTTAAGTGTCTTGCCTCCGATATCTGAGAGTTTCCTGCCCAAATCCTTGAAGGATTTACCCATATTTGTTGAGGATTTTTTGACCTGATCATTAGCAGACTTCATCCCTTTTTTGAGATCGCTGACGTCAGCCTCAATGCGCACTAATAATTTATCTAATTCTGTAGCCATTATTCGTCTGGGAACATCTCCATTAATTTATCCAGATCATCTTTATCCATTGGATCTGATGAGTTTCCACTATTATATTCTTTGAAACCTTGAATTACTATGTAAATTTCATTGACTGACATATTCCAGAATTGGTCGGGTTGAACACCGATCATACCAACACACACCTCAAACCACCTTTTTATAGGTAGTTCATCATTCGCAGTTAACTCTCGCTTTTTTTTTGATCGTTATTTGAATCAACGTTTAAACCTAAAACAATCAATTCACCTGCAACTTTTGTAGCCTCAACGACACCGACACTCGATATATAAGACTTTATATCTTTTTCAGTGACATCATGACCACCTGCTCTTACGCATTGATAAATAATAACAAGTAATTCATTAACTCTTACATCTGGAATTTCAAACTTTTTAGCGACACCAAATATTGATCCACCGAGCGAATCCTCGATCCTCATGATCGTATCAACACTCATTTTAGCTTTATATTCTTTATTATTTATTAAAAGATTTTTTTCTGCTCTCAGTACGTTTTGGCTCATTTTTAACCTCTGTTTTTAACATAATCATTATTGATTCGTCACGATCACCAACATTTTGAATATTATTTATATTGTATGATTTACCATCTAGATCAATAGACTCATTTAAGCAAGATAGCCATTCATCAAAAAATGGCAGTTCTACTTCGATCAGGCTATCACTGACATTCACTTTAGCTGAATGTTTCGCTTTGCCTATTGATACTTCTTTATCTAACCACATTATACAGTAGCAATTGTCACTGTGGATGCGCTTTCAAATGTCATAGAATATTGAACTGCGCCATTATATGTTCCTGTGTAATCAAGTGTCGTCACCTGAAATGCACCTGTGAATGTGTTGTAATCTGGTACTAAAAATTGAAAATTTATGAATCCTGATCCATCAAACGCTGTTAACACAGACTGCTCTGATGCATGATCTTGAAATATTCCAGATCCCGTTATAGTGAATGATTTAACTCCACCTTGTGCTAATAATGTTCTAACTCTTGAAGAGTCCTTATTTGTGACATCTACAGTTTCTTGGTTGATACTGATAGATGTGTCTTGTAGTCCAGCGACAGTCGTAAACACTTCTGGAGAAGCACTGTTGCCAATTTTAACTACTAGACTTGCGCCTTTTTGTACTGCCATATTAAATTACCTCTTAATTATCGTATACTGTAAAATCTATATTAATTAATCCATGCCGAGTTATTCCATCTGGCTCAACCAATGTGAGTCCTGAAACAACATAACTCATCACTGAATCTGCTCCCGACACCGAAATTGTACTATTATTGAAGATATTATACAAACGTTCCATGACTTCCTTAATCTCCTTTTGACCTCTATATTGAGACCATACTTCAATATCTAAGTTATAAACATTTCCATCTTTGCTTTTTGTACCTGCTTCTCTTGTCTGTTCTGTCCCAATAATAACATAAGGATATGCTGTGCCTTGAGGGGCAACAGTATCAAATATCTTATTATTGCCGAGCAAAGTATCAAGCGTGGAGTCTCCAGATAATGTGGAATATAAAGCAGACTGCAGATCGAATGAATGATATCCCATTATTTTATTGATATACCTTTCTTGTTGGATCTGACCTTAACTGGTCTGAATTGGCTTTTAATACTGATTTGGTTTTGTATTTTTTTAGCAAAGAATACTGTATAAACATAAGCCTGAGATTCTTTAGACATAAATGGTCTGTTCATATATAGCTCAAGCCTTTCTGCATATTCGACATTCGTAGAAACCTTTGCACTCATCACTTTCCCTGAAAACCCGGTCGCAGGTGATATTCTTACACTCGAAGCTAACCTTCCCGTATCAATTGCAGGTGGATTACCCTCTGAAGATGCTATATGGATTTTGCCATCATTCTTTTCATATTCTAAACCTGTCTTAGGAGTCATCTGCATGGACTTTAAAATTTCATTTCTAAACGTGTTAGCAATTCTATTGATGTGCCTTTGAGCATTTAGAGTATAAAGCTTGTCTGCTTCCTTAGTATTTCTATCGATATTAGTTGATACTTGCACAGATATTGTCATTGCGCTGTTCCCTCAATTGCTAATATTTCCTGATATTTTCTTCTGCCCTCTTCGATATCTCTGATCTGGGTAATGTTAAAATTCTTAGAATTAAATGTGAGTCTGTGTTTTTCTGTGAGCGCTGAAAAATATCTGATCGTAAATCTATAATTTGATGTGGATCTTAATTGATCACCGAAGATGCTCTCTGATCCAGATAAATTTTCGACCTTAGCCCAAACAGTCGAGGCTGTAGAATAAGAGGTGCTTTGCCCTCCCCCTGCGTCTGTTGATCCACCTAGAGTTTGTAAGACGACTCGGTTTCTCATTTCGCCAACCAATGACACTAAATCATGCCTCCATAATGTGCTGTGCCTCGGTATGGGTTAGTAGACATTTGCCTTATAACGTAGGGTTGTAATAATTGAGTTGCCTGATAAGGAGCTGTCATTCTTTCAGCGCCATCACCTCTATGCTCAAATAACCATGCTGTGTATATCAAACAAGCGTGTTTAATATCATCTGGAACTGCTGTAGTTCCTCCATATCCTGCAACATATTTAATTTCAATAGCGTTAGAAACTCTTAATCCTGTTGGATAGCTTTCTCCATTTCTCAAAACAAATCTCGCAGGAACACCTGCTTTATCCAAATAATATTTACTTGATGCAAAAGTGCTCTCGTTATCTGCATCATCGTAATGTTTCACATTAGTAATTGATGCGACCGGGGATTCTGGTAATAAAATACTTCTTCTAGTTATATCTTGATCGATTCCAACATAACTACCTTCTCTTATTGGGATATCTGCATCATAAACACTGTCGATGGACATGGTCAAAGTTTGTGTTGTTAAACTTCTTGCTGTGTATCTTTTAGCCCAATTATGTGATGCTTTTAATAAAGTAGATATAACACTGTCATCATCTGATCCATCTATCCTCAGCCAATTTTTGACCTCTGCACTAGTTATTGCAAATTCAGACTCTGCTGTTGTTACTGTTAAACCTGCCATGCCATTATTACCTCAATTTAATATATTATGGACTATGATAGCTGATAGAGTAACTACAAACAATATTTCAACTATCGATAATTCTGGACGGAACCATTTAGTTCTCACCTTAGATGGATTAATTAAAATCCAGATGGATATAAACAAAGAAACAAATAATGCTATATCAATCATCTCATCAGTGGGTTTTCTTTTGACTTCATCTCCTCAATGATTGTTTTTAAAACAGCAACTTCGCTTTTTAGATCAGATATATCCTGCTCGATCACCTTAGTGTTTGGGGATGATCTGGATTCAAGTGTGTCTACTCGTTGAATCAACTGCCCTTGAAAAACGAAGAGCGATCCAATAGCTATGGTGCTACCTATCAGTCCTGTGATTATCTTGATATCCAATTTTGCCTGTCCTCGTATGTTTTATTATTATAAATATTCCTTATATCGACGTAACTTTGACTTGTATACGCATCGATATTTCTATCAATTATAACAGGTTGCTTAAATATCTCAGCATTGATCTGGGAATAGCTATCTATTTTGTTATTGGATTCGGACATAACCTTAGCCACTATAAATGAAACTGCTTTTAATCTACCTTCGGTTGTTTTAATCTTTTCATCCACTTTTCTTTGAATATCAGGTATTGAGATCGCCACTGTCGTGCTTTCTGTAGGTGATTCGGGGGTGTTATTAGGCTCATTTGCATCAGAATCGACTGGGTTTTGATCTGGATCTTGATTTAAATCTTGATTTGGACTGGCCGGGGTTTCTTCTGAACTGACCGGGGTTTCTTCTGGAGCCTCGGTTGGTGATTCCACTATTTCCTCAAAAACCTCTGCAATTAACTCAGTATTTTCTTCAGGAATCTGCTCTTCGTATTGTGATTCAACTATATTTGGCTCAGATATTATTTCAGGTGCAACAACTAATGTTTCCTCAATCAATTCCTCTTCTTGTGATATTTGAAATATCTCGAATATTTCAGGTAATTCTGCAACAATTTCCTCGAACACTATCTCCTCAATTATTAAATTTTCAATCTCTTCTGGATTGAACTGCTCTGTCAATTCTATAACTTGCTCTATATTCTCAAAGGTTTGATTTATCTCAGCAGTCTGTATGGCTGATAAAACAGTATCATCGTAAGTCATCGTGACTGAAACATTATCAATATTAGCTCCACCTAATATATTAGGAGCGTTAGAGTCAATTCCAGATATATTGATATTTCCAATATTACTCCCTGATCCTGTGTAAGATAAAGTGTTAGTGAAAATCTCTCCCTCAATCCCGGTCGTTTCTGTTCTGGTTTGTGAGACTGAATTTAATATATTATTACTATCATCTTTGATCTGGAGTCTGATCGTGAATGAGTCTGCATCGCCCCGATTATAAGCCCATCCACCTTCACCACCTTCTCCATTCTGGACTAATATTGCGCTCGATAAACTCACGCCATTATTAAGCATTTGTTGGCTTATTGTGTCACTCGTTAAATTAAAATCCTGTTCAACACTTCCTGCATCACCAAATTCCAGATCATATGATGATCCACAGCAATCGCCTATAACTTGCACATCTCCAGATGTAGTCCATCCATTAGAATTGCCTTGCTCAAATGTTCCATTAGTTACTAGATTCCCGGTCACCTTTACTTCGGATAAGGCAGTCAAAGGTAATATAAGTAAAAGTAGATATCTCATTCTATTTGTGGCTCTGGGATTCTTTGCTCGTTGCTTCCATACACATCTATTGGTTTTAAAGTGACTCTGTGTGCAGAGCAAGATACTAAAAAGATCAAAAATATTAACACCAAGTGTTTCATTTTAGGCTTTGTTTATATCTACGATATTGCTCTACTGGATCATCTGTTGGTTTCTTTCTCTCATAAATAACCTTCATAGCTTCCTCACCAATCACAGACCTGCCATCTTCAGTTAGAACGGGGCAAGGAGTCCCACTTCGATACATTGCGTCAAAAACTTTTGGATCATCACAGAGAATTGATATGGAACTAACTTTCATCCCTACAGCAGATAATTGACGACTGAGCTTTAATCTTTTGCAGTCCTCATCTTGAATAACATAACCACCTCCCGAAAAAGAAAAAGACAATATACTTACCCCAGCTGAAATCACGAGGGAGCATGAATCCTGTGTAAAAACCGACATTGCAGGTGCGCTCGAACTGTTAACTGCAGTTTCCTGATTTGAATTAGTTGTGTTTTGCGTAGAATTGGTTGTGGAATTGGTTTGACCACCTGTGTAGTTATTCGTACTTTCTTGAGAATATCCTCCACTGATACTTGTTTGATCGCCTGATGTGGAAGTGTGATTTATATTATTTGCACCATTATTCGTGGCGTCACCGATCGCCAGATCACAAAAAAGCAGTAATATTAAATATTTTTTCATGATTTTGCTATCGAGCTCCCCATATAAAGCCCTAGAATGCTTATAATCACGTCTTTATGCCATCCGAGAAGTGGTATGCCCTCAACCTCTTTCCATGCGATTTTGGTCGATTCTGTACTGAATATGAGCCAGTCAGATCCAGTTACGATCTCAGATTGAACGTATATAGGGACATCTAAAATTGCAGGTGCAATCATTGGTAGTAAAACTATAGAAAACACGCAGGTTAGCGCAATTATGCGCCTTGTCATCATAAAGAAGGAGTTTGTGTTTGATCTGGATTTATCTTGCTGTTCAGCAATAAATTTCGATTTTTGCATCATCATTTTGAATTGATCCTGTGATGCTTTGGCTTTGCTACCAAGAATTTGGAGTAGACCTCCAAGCATTGAACTTCCTAATAAATTGAAAAGTTCGAACATGTTATTTCCAAACGTTGTAAATTACTGCACAGATACCACCGACCCATGCTATAAAACCTATTACCCCTTTGCTCTTGTTAATTACTGAAGTTAAATCATCGACCTTATTTTCCATCTTGTCCATACGTGTGCTAAGTGAATCTATCTTTACAGCAAGTTGTTCAAGGGTCATTTTCATTAATCTGCTTCTTCTATTGTATTTCCTGCTGATACCCATTCTTGTACATCTTGGTAATCTTGGTTCTTCGTGTCTATAGGTACAAACATTTCATTATTAACAAATATACTTTCATTTGCTCCTGTGAATCTATCTGCAACATATTTTGCTGATGTAACAATCATATTTCTGCCTCTGCTGTAAATTGATAAATTAAAGCATCTTTTGATGTGCTGTTATCTGTGTGTACTCTCCAACCTTTTGCAGAAGCATTAGCTACTGTTCCTGATTTGTTATTTGTACTTCCTGAATAACTAACTTTAGCTGAAGCACCTGCTAAATCAAAAGTAGTAACAGTTGGAGAACCTCTCATTTCTGTTTGTATGTTGTAACCAAAAGATAAAAAATCTGATGTAGAATCTCCTATTTCGTGCCATACAGAACCAAGCTGTGTAGCCGTTCCCGGAGCATCACTTTGTTGGTAGCTTTTTTGAAAATACCTCTGACATCTAGCTAGATTCGTACCACCGAACTCAAACTGAAATGGTGGAATTGTAGCACTTGTAAACGTACCAATCTCCCATTGGACACCTGTTATCAACACTTCATTAGCTGTATTATCTCCTAAATCTAATGCAGTTCCTACAAACCTGTTTGCATCTACACGAGCTTGCCATGAAGTCGGTAGCGTACCTGATGTAAAATTACTTCCTGAATCAAAAGCCCAAGATATCATTACTGACCTTGCATTTGAGTTAGCTAAAGCTCCTGATGTATCAGCAGGAAAATTACATACATGTTTTTCCCATGTGTTTGCTGATGAGATAGTCACTACTTTACCAACATGTCTGTCGTTAGTTCTATCCCAAAGCTCAACAACATAGTTGCCTGTTTTATTAGATTTAATCCAATAAGCAATAGTAGATGTTCTTGCACTTGATGTTCCTTTAAGTAATCCTTGTAAGTTTCTACCTTCTGCTTGCACAGATAAATATGCATTAGAATTTGCAGGTGGACTTGCATTTGCTGTTGTGCAGTCTATTTTTAAACTGTTACCAAAACCATTTGCAGGATTATCTGTAGATTGAACCATTGAGAATGTTCCACTGCTTATTATATTGAATCTGAACCTATCACAAGCAGTCATACTTTCTGCAGTCTTGCCTGTTTGGTCTCCACGTTGAGCAATAGCCATATCACCATTAACTACAATCGGTGTTGGGTTTCTGTTTAATAATGCTCCCTGACTTACACCTGTATTTACAATATGTGCTACATCAGAGTTACCAACTTTAATATCTATTTGGTCATCAGTACTTGCATGGATAGATGTATCTGCATCAGCATCTAATATTAATTCTGCTCCGTC
>Ga0209337_1000363_pt1 | contig 36196 bp, 43 predicted proteins | sample LinPmetageLP53_FD_184044 | JGI IMG/M metagenome (GOLD analysis project Ga0209337, IMG submission 184044) | Marine viral communities from the Pacific Ocean - LP-53 (SPAdes) (version 2) | ecosystem: Environmental > Aquatic > Marine > Oceanic | place: Pacific Ocean | collected 2010-02-08
GCGGCAGCGCCGCTTTTTCTGCCTCAATGGACGACTTCTACAGGGGTCGAAATGACGCCTACCAAGGCGCACAAAACGCAGCTATTCAGGCCGGTGGCGCGGAGCAATCCAGGCTCTTCGGGTTAGGTTCGACGGCTCGACGTAATGCAATCTCTGAACAGAATTATCTGCGTGACTCAGTAGGCAGAGAGCAAGGCCAAATTCTTGGGCAGCAAGGCCAACTGGCGAGCCTGCAAGACAGAATTCGCAGCAGAGGCGCACAGGAACGTCTGTCGGAGCGCGAGGTTGGTCTTAATGAATCTGAGAGACTGCAAGCGTTACGGGGCAGGCAATTCACGGCGGAAGGTGCCGCCAGAGACAGGTCTGTTCAAGAGCAATTAATAGATAGAGATCGCCCGCTTGAGGAAGCGGAGCGGCTCCAAGGCCTGCGCAGCAAGCAATTCGGTGTGGAGTCGGCGGCTAGAGATAGGTCCACCAGCGAGGAATTAACGCTGCGAGGTCTTCCCGCTCAAGAGCAGGCCCAAATCCAAGCCATGCGTAGAGCGGCATTTGACGCACAAGGGCTGGAGAGATCGCGTGGCATTGGAGAGCAAGACAGTCTCCGCAACCGCGCACTGACGGAGCAGCAAGCTAACTACAATATGCAAGCCGGTCTGTTTGGTCTCGACCAAGGCGCAAGGCAGCGCGCAATTGAAGAGTCTGCGTATCTCCGTAACATGCCATTGAACGAGACATCAGCTTTGATGTCTGGCAACCAGATCATGAACCCGTCGTTTGGCGCTGCACCGAATACTGCGATTGCTAACACTGATTATTCCGGGTTGGTTCAGAACCAGTACGCGGGTCAACAGAACCAGTACAACCAGCAAGTCGCGGCTAACAATTCGAAACGGGCTGCAATGGCTAGTATGGCGGGGACGTTGGGTAGTGCCATGATAAGTGACCGCAGAGTTAAACAAAACATAACCAAGGTTGGCACACTTGATAATGGCCTTCCCGTTTACTCCTTCCAGTACATCTGGGGCGGTCCACAGCAGATCGGCCTTATGGCTCAGGACGTTGAGAAAGTTAATCCTTCGGCTGTTTCTGAGGGTGAAAACGGCATCAAGGGCGTTAATTACTCTGAAGCTGTGAAATAGGAGAATATCATGGCTCGATCTAGATACTCACAATCTGATTTATTTAAAAAAGCGCTAAAATTAACTGGCGGCAAAGGCGTTATTAAAAAGAAAAAACCCTCGTCACTAAAAGGCGCTGACTTTCCCACCAATATATCCATGTATGCTAACATCGCTAAACAACTTAGTGACGCCTATTCTGACAAGCAAGCTGCCACAGCCGACAAGGCTGACCGTGACGCTGCCAGTAGGATGTTTAAAGATTACTTAAAGCCCCAAAAAGATTGGAACGTGGAGACAGATGGCACGACCCCTGACGCGCTTCGGGCTGCGACAATGCCTGGCGCTCTTACCGGAAATGTAGGGGCGACGTATGACCCCAATGTGAAGCCCAAGCCTAAAGAGTATGAGTATGATGGAGAAGAAGGCCAAGCACTGCGTATGGCCGCAGCACTTGGCGCACCTAACGCAGCCCTTGGGTCACCACTGGACCCTGGGCAACCATACGCCGTAGGCACTGACGAAGAAGGCGACGACGCCAACTGGATGAGCGCCCCGGAACATGCAGAGTTTTATAAGAGAGCAGCAGCGGAAGCACAGGCAGGATTTGACGTAGATAACCCTACGGGCATGGCCCGCGTTGACCAAGGCAATTATGGCGTCGCTAAACCACAATCGTTCCTTGGTCAGATTTTTGGTGGTCCGGCTCCTGTTTCTGAAGAGCAAACTAACACTCTAGCTATGCGAAATCTCTTAATGGGCGATACTATTGCTAAGAGGGAACGTGATGAAGAGCGGGCATACCAGGAGAGCCTGTTACTCGCGGCAGAGGAGCGGAAAAAAACGTCCACAGCGCTGGGTGTAACTAACCGAAGGATCGACGACACAACTTTAAACAACCGTAAGATCGAAGCTGCAGAGCGCAAGAGATTAAATGATCAGGAGGTTTCGCGCGCAAAAGAAAAGCAGGATCGGATTAATTGGGACTATGAGTTTGGTAGAACCGACGAAGGCAAGAAAGCTGCCGCCAAGGTTAAAGCTAATCACGTAAAAACTAATGAACAAATGACACAATTAATAGATATTGCCAAGGCTCGGGCTGGCAATAGACCTCTAACATTAGAGCAAGGAAAGTCCGGTGGATTTGCCCTCCGCATGGACGGTGCCAACTCAGACCTTGATAAGATCAGATTTGGACCTGACGGCGTTGAGGGAACTAAAGATGACTACGACCCCACGGGAATGCGAGATGTATTTTCGGGCAAAGCACCTCGACTCCTTGCCAATCTTACAATGTCATTAGAGGGGCGATTGTTCAGGCAGGCTAAGGAGAACTGGGTGACTGCTAATCTGCGCAAGGAGAGTGGCGCAGTTATCACCCCCTCCGAAATGGATAATGAAGTTCTGAAATACTTCCCAGAATCTTTTGACACCCTGGAAATAATCAAGCAAAAGCAAGACTCCAGAGACAGGGCATACGCTGGCATGAGGACTATGGCTGATCGAGCTTACGATATAATGAAGCGCGAGCTAGCGAATGTTAAATCAAGGCGCACAGACGGCGGCGTGTATCGCATCAAAAAACAATAATGTACAAACCTAGGGCATAGCATGGAAACAACAGTAATACGGCCTGACGGTACGGAAGCGGTAGTGACGCATCCTAAGGGTGCGACCAGTGATCAGATAATTGCGCTTGCTAGAGCCATGCACGAGCGGGAAAAACCCGTGGAGACTGTTGCCGCAGTGACAGCACAGCCCGACTCGGCACCGGCAGAATGGAATGAGCTTCCTGGTAACCTCGCTCCCACATTAGGCAAGGCTGCTGTAGGTATGTATGACGGCCTTGTCCAAATGGTATCTAGCCCAGTCGATACCACTGTCGGCCTGCTAGAACTTATTATAGGAACTGCCAGTAGAGCTTTCCCTGACGTGGCTGAAGAAGAGGGCGGCCTGCAGAAGATGGAGGCGCTGTCCCGTGACGCACAGGACGCTATACTTGCACGTTACGGTGGATGGGCGGAACTTAAACAGACTGTCATTACGGACCCTGGCGGCGTTGCTGTAGACATTGCCTCGTTCTTTCTCCCGGCGATTGGTGCTTCCGCGAAAGTTACAGGGCTGGCTGGCTTGGCTAATAAAATTCGTAACTCCGCGCCTGTTACGTCAGCCGAAACGAAGTTGCGTAACGCTCCCATAGTTAAGGATTTAGAGAAAGTTATAGCCAGCAAAAACGCGCAATCAATGCAGACCGCGTTAAGGGTTGCAGCAGACCCAACTAAAATACTAGATAGCATACCATCGGCCTTGGGGAAAACTGCAAGAGGAGCCGGTAACGCAGCCATGCAGGTACTCAGTAAGACCACGGGGGTGGGCGTCGATAACTTTAAAGACCTATTTACTGCCGGGAAGGTCGGCAAAAACGACGCAGTTGTCGCAGCCAGGAATATGAGAAACCCAGATGACAACCTAGACGACATGATCGACTACGCCACGGACGGTGCGGAGAACCTGCGCCGCACCAGATCAGCGGAATACACGTCTGGCATGGGGCGTTTAGGTAACGACCCGACAGAGCTATCTTTAGATGGTATTAACGAAGCAATGGCTAAGGCCACGGCAGATAACTCCTTCCTTGATCAGCCCAAATCAAAGGCCAAACAGGCAGCCCTAAAAGAAGTCCAAAAGGAGATTGATGATTGGGCTGAGTTGGGCCCAGAGTACCGCACCCCTCTGGCACTCGACGCCTTAAAGCAGCGTATCAGCAGCCTTACCAATTGGAAGGACAAGACCTCTGACACAAACAATATATACGCAGGAACAGCCGGGGCAGTCAGAGAGACCATAGAAAAGCAGGCTCCAGAATATGGCAATATCATGCGTGATTATGCCTCTGCATCAGATGATCTTAATGACATAAAGAACTCTCTGGGGGCGTTAAAGAACAAGGATGTGACGCATAGGCGGTTAAGATCGTCTGGACAAAACGATGTAAACGCTGCATTCGGGCAACGCCGCGAATCCGTCAACCTACTCGACAGCGCAACTGAGGCGCCTCTAAAGCCAGCAATTGCGGGGCAGTCTGCAGCATCGTGGACGCCACGCGGCATGGCTGGCGCACTCTCCCCCATTACCGCCCTTGGCGCCGGAACGCTGTCGCCCTGGGCGCTGTTAGCGGCTCCGATTATGAGTCCTAGAGTTATGGGTGAGGCGGCACTGGCTACAGGCAGAGTGGCTGACAAGGTAAATAAATCAGGGCCAGCGTTGAAGGCGCGCATGGGGCCACGGGTTGTGGAAGCTCTAGGCCCCCAGAAACGGCCTGTTGGACCGGGCGAAGTCCCAAGCATGGAAGAAGCTCTCATCCCTAGCATTGAAGTTGGCCGGCTAACAGGTAGGGGTCTATCTAACACAGCTAAGGTCGGAATTGTGGTAGATAGACTAGAAGAACAGAAACGAGAGTCTGAAGAAAAACGGAAAAAACAACAAGCGTTACAAATGCTGCGCGCATTAATAGGAGACGAATAAAATGGCTAGGAATGGTTCAGGCACCTACTCAAATCCCTACAGTAACTTCGTGTCGGGGACTGTAATATCGTCCACTCAGGTCGACGCCAACAACAGCGACATCGCAACGGCGCTGACGCAATCAATTGCGGTCGATGGGCAATCCACTGTGACCGCCAACCTTCCAATGAACGCCAAGAAGCTTACTGGCCTTGCGGTTGGCGCTGCGGCGACTGACAGCCTTACCTTAGGGCAAGCCCAAGCCGAAGCGATGGTCTGGTGTGGGACGGCTGGCGGTAGTGCCAACGCCATCACATTGTCCCCCACACCCGCCATAACGGCCTACGCAGCCGGGCAACGCTTTGTCTGGAAGGCAAGTGGCAGCGTGAACACTGGGGCCACTACAGTCGCCGTTTCGGGCCTTGGGGCCATTGCTCTGCAAGATAATGGTAGTGCCTTAGCGGCTGGCCAACATCAAGCGAATAAGATATTTATGGGGATACTCGACACGACCTCGACGGTCCAGGTCACTCAGGTGCAGATAAGCGGAACTGATCCGCTGGTTGTGACTAGTTTGACGGTTTCTGGAACTGCCACTGTTGGCGGCGCTTCACAGTTTAACTCAACTGTAACCGTAGGGGCGGATGGAACAGGCTACGACGTTACGTTTCACGGAGATACCGCTAGTAGATATGTCAAGTGGGATGAGAGTGCCGACAGCTTGCTTTTTAGTGATAATGCCAAAGCAGTATTTGGCCAGCCTGGAAACGATCTACAAATAGTTCACGACACTAATAATAGCTTCATAACCGACGCTGGCACAGGCAACTTATATTTGGATAGTAACGCCGGAAATATCTATTTAAGAGTTAATGCCAGCGAAAACGCCCTTGAAGCTGTAGGAGATGGTGCCGTAACGCTGTATCACAATGGCAGTCCTAAGATTGCAACGAGTGCTGCTGGTGTAACTGTCACGGGCGGTGTCTCGGGTGTAACCGGCATCAACTCAGGCCAGATTGGCGGTAGACGCAACATATTCTATAACGGTGAGATGAAGGTAGCGCAGCGTTCTACTTCAGAGACAGGGTTGGGTGCAGCATCAGGCTATTTCACGTTAGATAGATGGCAGATGTTTAGCAGTACAGCGGGTCGTTTTACAATGGCTCAAATTGCTGACGGACCGGCTGGTTTTGCCAACTCTTTAAAACTTACAACCACTACTGCTGATACATCCATTGCGGCAAGTGAGATTATTGTTCTAGCTCAAAACATTGAAGGTCAGGACGTACAGCAGATTAAAAAGGGCACGGCTTCTGCGGAACAATTGACGCTTTCGTTTTGGGTAAAGGGGAACGCATCAGCCACCTATGTTGCGGAACTTTTTGATGCCGACAACACTAGGCAGATATCCAAATCCTTTTCCGTAACAACCTCGTGGGCTAAAATAACTCTGTTAATTCCGGCAGACACCACCGGAGTGTTGGACGATAATAATTTAACATCTTTTGGACTTAACATCTGGCTTCACGCCGGGTCGACCTACACCAGCGGCACTCTAAATAGCTCAGCATGGGCGGCGACTACTAACGCCAACAGGGCCGTTGGAATAAGCAGCATCGTTGACTCTACATCCCGCACATTCTTCATAACCGGCGTTCAGCTGGAGATTGGTGCAACAGCTACAGAGTTTGAACATAGAACTTTTGGTGAAGAGTTGGCTTTGTGCCAGCGATATCTTCAATCATCTTGGAGTCAAGGTTCTGCTATTGGGTCTACCGTGAGTTCAACGGCAAATGTAGTACAACAATCTTGGGGTTCGTCAAATTCAAGTGGCATAGCAGGACAAGCTTTTGTGTTACCAGTGACTATGAGAGCCATACCAACTTTAGTTACATATGATATAGCACTTAATACAGGCAAAGTGACTGCAATGAATGCAGGTGCAGGGCTGACAAGCAATGTGTCGGTAAATCAGAACTATACGACTACGAATGTGTTTCAGGTTCGTATGTATGCTAACTCACAGCATGGAATAGTATTTGCTTACACATTATCAGCGGAGTTATAGATCATGTATAAATTAACAGATAATACTCAAATCATCCGCATTTCAGATAGCGCATTTATTCCTGCTGACCCTGCTAACAGTGATTATGCTGCTTACTTGGAATGGGTAGAAGAAGGTAACACACCGGAAGCTGCCGACGTTCCACCAGCCCCTACATACAAAGAACTCCGCGCCGCTGAGTACAACCTCAAGACAACGGGCGAGCAGTTCGGGATGCAGTATGATGACGCCAAGAACAGCACGACGACTTGGGTCGATTGGCAGACTGAAATCAAAGTAAGAATCCCGGAGTAATGTGTCAAAATGGAGCTAGACGCGCGTCTGCTAATTACCTTGGCGGGGATGATCGCGTCTGTGGTCGCCTCATTTGTACTTACGCGCGCAAAGTGTGTCGAACTTGAAGAAGATATTAAGACGATCATCAAGCGTTTAAACCACTTAGATAACGATCTGGACAAGAATAATACGGCGACACAGATATCAGAGCAGCGTGTTAGTGTGCTTAGTAAAATGCTTGATCCTCAGTCGCGGGAAGTATTGCACCGATCTCTTGAACGTATCACGGTTGAAATAGAACATTTAAGAGTAGAATCAAACCGCATGGCTAAGATGCATAATGGCGAGCATCGGCCTATTAAGGACGGTGATTAATGGCACAGAAAAAACTACAGCCGGACAGCCAGTATCAAGCTCTCGATTTGGATGGCGATGGGACTGTGTCTGACGCTGAACTGGCTGTGGTAGAAGCTCTGGAGACTGCTGAGAAGATGGATGCCCAGCGTAGGATGGCTTGGTCTGCGTTGGCTATTATGGCTTTGATGACCGGGCTTCTGTTCTTTGTGGTGAGTGAAAGTAGGTTAAAATCAATTAGTGACCTACTTGGTTTGGCGTATATAGCATTCTCAGGTATTACCTGCGCCTACATGGGCATGAGTGCCTACATGAGTCGGAAATAAAGGAATTATCATGATTGTATTAGATTGGATTGTCGGAAGATTTACAGAAGCGTCGAGTTATGCGGCAATAGGAGCGGCTGGCGTCGGAATTGGCCTTTTGACCGGTTATGAGGTTATCACTATTTCGGCGATAGCCGTAGCCGTCCTGGGGCTGGTACTAAGGGAAAAGAACCTAATTCTGTGATCCGGTTATACGTCCTGATCGTAGTGGTTGGCCTTGTGGGCGGTGCTATAGGAGGGGCATGGTACTATGTGACCTCAACCCAGGAGCGCATCGAGACGCTAATCGCAAACGACGTGAAGCTCCGCATGGCAAAACAGGTCTTAGACAACACGATTAATACCTTAGTTGCAGACCAGAAGAAGTTTGCCAAACTGAATACGGACCTGCGTGCGAACCTGGACAAGGCCAACGAGTACAAGGATGTGCTTATCGGTAAATTGCGAAAACATGACCTCAGTCGACTAAGTTTAAAGAAGCCACTTCTCGTGGAGGCCAGAATCAATGCAGCCACTGCCAAAGCGTTTAAATTGCTGGAAGCTCTGTCTGGCGCTGCCCCTCCTGTTAAGTAGCGGTGCGTGCAGCAGCATTAAGGATGTCCTTGAAGTTAAGACCGTGGAGATCGAACGTAGCATCCCGATCCAGAACCGTCCCCGGCCATTGTTATTGAACGATGTTCATTTTTATGTGGTCACGCCAGACACCCGCCAGAATTTTGAAACACGCTTCGAAAAAGAGAACGGCGGGCTGGTCTACTATGCGTTGTCGGTACGTCACTATGAGGATTTAGGGCTGAATTTTGCAGAGGTGATTAGATACATCAAGCAAGCTCAGGCCACCATCCAATTTTATGAGAATGCAGCGACACCAACAGGGAGTGTAAAATGATAGAACAACTCAAGAAAGAATTAGAAATAGACGAGGGATGCGTCAAAAAGATTTATCTGGACCATCTGGGCTATAAAACCTGCGGCATTGGTCATTTGTGTAAGGAAGGCGAACCGGAGTGGCGTTTAAACGTAGGCGACCCCGTTAGCGATGAACGGATTGCAGAGTTATTCGCCGCCGATATTGGATGGGTTATAGCAGACTGCAAACAGGTATTCCCAGAGTTCGATACCTTACCACGAGAAGTGAAGCTCGTAATAAGCAACATGATGTTCAACATGGGGCTGCCAAAATTCCTTGGTTTCAAGCATTTTATCGCTGCCGTCCACAACAAAGCCTGGGAAAGAGCGGCTGCTGAAATGGCAGACTCACGCTGGAATGAACAGGTTCCAGCGCGAAGCAACCGTCTTATAAAACGAATGGAAGCAGTCGAGTAATCACAGCACGCTTGTCATGTGGCTACCCCATCCCACGACTGGGCGAGGGTATATCCGACCTTTGCCCTCAACTTTAAATTTGTCGCCTTGCAAGCGTTGCCGGTAACAGCGTTTATAGTGATCCTTACAATAAACGCTCGTACTGGCTCCAGGCGTTACCTCCTCCCCACAATAATGGTACGGATAGTCGCCCATCGGAAACTGGCACCCTGCCGCCTTTGCTGGAGGTACCAACGCCACCACAGCAACCTTCGCCGGTTTAGGCTCCCCAGCGGCGGCCCCAATCCGGTTTATCTTTCCAATTATCGAATTGCGGCTTCGATGCAGTACCGATCCAATGTGCCGCGCAGTCTTTCCAGCCTCCCACAATATTCTCATTGTATTGATCTCGGCTTCTGTCCACTCTTTTTTCATCTCATTCTCCCTCGCCTGGCTCTCAGGCGTATTTCTCGTAATTTCTCTGAGGTCCGGCGAACCTTTGCTTTGTGCAATTGCTGCCGGATCGAGTTTGGCGTTCGGCCAAACCGCGCACTCAGGCTGTCGATATCGTCCCCGGCACGCCAAGCGTTAAATAGACGTTGCAGGTCGGGGCCTGTCCAGACCTTGGGAACTGCTTTCTTTACCTTGTCGTCGTCTTCCAAGGCCTCACGGGCAATATTCGCATACCACGCTGCGCCCTCAGTGGGAATTAGGCTTGCGACATCCACTATATCCTGCAAGGCTTGCCGGAGATCGTCTATTCTTGTCATTTCTTCAACAGCCATTCATATTTGGTTGTTTTGGTTTCACAGCCGCCGCAGGTCAAATGTTTCCACGCAAAATTCTTGACGTGTTCAGTCCTATTACATTTAGGGCAATAAACGTCTCGCCCGCCGCCTTTTGGGGCGTGTGTCCATTTTGGTACCGGTACGAATTGATTACTGAGCGGCGTATCTTCGATCCACTCCGGTTTTGGAGTTAAAAACAGGCTTTTGATAAATTTGAACATCTTTTGCTCCTATCCAAAAACAATATAAACTGATGTCATTGACAACATAAAGGCAAACCAACCCAGCGTCTCCATCACTTTGAAGCGTTTTGGATGTGAACCTTGAGCAGGTTGCTCTTGGTCTGTTCGGACAGGCGAGTCTTGTCTGCTTCCTCGAAGTCTTTCCAGTCGGTTTCCAGACCAATGGTTTTGCGGTATTCCGTAATGCCGGGCCATTTGGTTTCTCCTTTTAAAAACTGTTTAAACTCTTCTAGCATTGTCATGCTACCAATTCCTTTCTCTGATTCTCCAGGTACAGATCAATGCTGCAATCTAAATCTGCACCAAGGCTAGCCTGTGTCGTGCCATCTTCTTGCAACTCAAGAATGGCGTAAGCATCATAATCATAGGCGATTATATCGCCAATCGCGTCATCCCAAGACGCGAAGGTTTGTTCGGCGGCGATTACTGCGCCGCCTTTTTCAATGAGGATTGTGTAGATCATTTTAATTTCCTTTTTCCTGAGCGGTCAGATTATCTAGTTGCTCAATATTTAATCACCTTAAATTGTTTATCCCCAAGTGTAAACACCTACATCACACAAAGATGTGATTTTATTTTTAGCATCCTCGCAGCCGTATCCAATGATCACCGTGTCGCCGCACGATTCTAGATATTTAATCCACTCCTTTTGAGGTGGTGAAAGTTTTCCGCCTTTCTCACGTTTCATCTCGACCCAGCATCGCCAGTACGGAATGTATAGATCAGGCACTCCAGCCGAGACGCCTTCGGCCTTCAGCTTTGCACCTGTGGTGCGGCTCCGTTGCCCGCCGTTTGGAATGGCAAATATCCGCGCCTCCTTGTGCGTCTGTCGCATCCACATAACGAATTCAGCCTGTTCAAGGTGTTCTGATTTCATCCCCATCTCCTGTTTGTTACGCGGTAAAATTTTCCATCCTGCCGGAATTTTATAATCCCCGGCGGCTCGCACGCATTCATTTCATCGACCAGGTAGTCCAGGTCTGAATTGTCCCGGTCAAAATTAGCGCCACATTTCATCGCTATCTCCGCGAATAATGTTCTCGATTTTTGTCCGGCGTAACCTTCGTGCAAAACGGTCAAATATTCGTTCACAGGCTTGTCGGACAATGCCCCGTAATATGTAACCAAAAGCATCTCCTTGCCGCTTGTGCGGCTTGTGTGGCGTCTCCACTGCCACTCGGTGACTTGCATACCGTCGGTGTCGAGTCCCATTATATCTAAATTATGCAAAACAGGCTTTGGTTTTGGCGGAGGTGGAAACATATAGCCACAGTCTGGACATACTTTGGCTGACAGGTGAACGATGGAATTGCACTCCGGGCAGTATTTTATGGGTGCTTCACCGTTCCCAGCCTTGCGGCCAGGATCAATATTAGTAATTGGTCCGTGCGATTCCACCACGCCCGCGAAGTCTAAAACTCGACAGTGATCCGTGTGTAATTTTGGGCGCATTCCCCGCCCTGCCATTTGAACGTATAGGCTCGCGCTCGCGGTCGGTCGCAGCATGGCAATCATATCAATGTCGGGATGATCAAACCCGGTCGTCAGGACGTTGGCATTTGTCACTGCCTTAATTTTGCCTGATTTAAAATCAGCGATGATTTCAGCGCGTTCGTTTTTCGGTGTCCCGCCCGTGATTGTCGCCGCGCTAATACCGCGATCTAATAATTCATTTCGAATATTGTGGGAATGCTCGACGCCAACGCAAAATATTAGCCAGGATTTTCGGTCGCCAGCCTGAGCAATTATTTCATCGGCGACTGGCCCGTTGATTTCCTTCCGGTCAACTGCTGCTTGCAGTTCGCTTTCAATATATTCACCGCCGCGCTTGTGGACGCCATCAGCTGATATCTTTGCTACCGTTACCTTGGATTGCAGCGGTGCAAGATGCTTTTTATAGACTAGCTCTTCAATGCTGGTCGGGGTAATGATATCGGCGAACAGCGCCGGGTCGTCTGTTATAAGGCCATGGCCCAACCGATACGGCGTGGCCGTCAGCCCAATCACTCGCATCGCCGGATTAATACGCGCCAAGGCGTCGATCAACTTTCGATAGCCGCCCTCCTGCTTGTGCGAAACGAGGTGACATTCGTCGATCAGCACCAAATCAAAGTGGCCAAGCGCGGCGGGATCAACGCGCCTGATCGACTGAATGCTGCCAAACGTAATGTCATCAAATCGCTTTGAGCCAAGGCCAGCCGAGTAAATGCCGAGCGGTACTTGAGGCCAGTGTTGCCGCAATTTCTCCGCATTCTGTTCGATCAGTTCCTTAACGTGCGTCAACATTAAAATGCGCGTATCCGGCCACTGCATCTTGGCGTCCTGGCACACCGCCGCGATAATGTGTGATTTGCCGGACCCGGTCGGCAACTCAATGCACGGGTGACCTTTGTGACCATCCGCAAACCATTTGTATAACTGGTCGATGGTGCGTTGCTGGTATTCACGTAGCATTGTGCAAATCCTCAATATATTCGAGCAATTGCCATCCACTAACAGCAACGCGATAGCCCGCCTTGCGCCTGGGAGCATCAAGTTTGACTGACCCCAGTAAATCGTCCGAGATCAGTTTTTCAGCGCGGGAGCGGGTCAACCCAAAAGCGGATAAATCAGACAAATCATAAAACGGTTTTAAAGTTGTCACCATGTGCGTCAATCTTGTCTTCGACTTCTCAATATAAGTGATAACCCTTTTCTTTTTCGGAGGTTTTGTTTTAAGTTTATTGTGCAAAGGCTTTTCTGCCTGAATTGCATCTGTCTCTGCAATCATGGCCGCCTTCCTAGTTTCAAACTCATCAATCTCTATTCTTTTTATATCCCTCGCCCACGGCGAACAGTGTATATGCTCCGAGGTTCGTTTTATTGCGTTGAGGGAGATGCCGACGTACAGCAACACGTTATCGTCGTCAAAATGGCGGTATAGATTTGTTTTTCCGTTTTCCATTAGATCACCCTCACTACTTCAGCGCCGGGAAATGTGCCCTTTACAGCCGCCACAGTTTCATTGGCGCAAGCCTCTCCGCCAGCGATCAACTCCTTGCTGGAAAAAGTAAAGGCGTCAGCCTCGCCGTTGCGAATATCCTTGCCATCTATGTCATAGATTGCCTCATGCGGATCGTTGCTGTCCTTGATAGTCCACGGGACCATATCAGGGTGCAGCACATGGCTTTCGCAGCCGACCTTCTGAAAGTCGCCGGGGATGTTTTGACTTTCCCATCGGGCGCAAGACCAGGTGCCGTCATCTTCCGGTGTGGCGTGCGCGCATGTCCGGCAGTTCACTTCTTGCGTCAACTGCTCCTTGTGGCAAAAGCTGTGCGCCGCGCAAAACTTGCATTGATACCAACTTGCGTTGGTCGATATCGGCGGTGGAATGCGCTCCGTGGTTGATATCCGCTTGCCGCGCTTTATCAAGTCACCGGCTGACTCTCTGTCGAGCGTGACCCGCTCAGTATATAGCGCATCGTCGTCCTTGCAGACCGCGACATATAACGCGCGGTTAATTGATGCCCCGGCCATGTAGACCTGCATTTGAGACCAGTGCATCGGCTTGGATTCTTTGACGCCTTTCTTGCACAGATCAGAGAATGACTTTTTATTGTGCGTTTTTATTTCCAATATGTGTCGCGTTTTGGTGGCCCCAGGAACGCCGGATTCAATAATGCCGTCGACCGAGCCGCCCAGATGACCGCCAAAATCTAAGCGCCTTTGATCGTCGCCGGTCTCCGTGATGTTTAATCCAATGGCCTCCAGGTCGCTGACCACGATGGATTCCTCATTGTGTCCGCGCCGGAATAGCCGCCGGATGCGACCGGGAAACTTCTCACGTACCGCCCAGCGGAATGATAGCCACATCCATCTTTCGCAGTGGTGACCCAGGCCGGAGCCGCCCATGTGAAGCCTTGGCTCGTCGTCCTGGTCGGCGTGGTGATCGTCAATCATGTTGGCGATTGTGTGGATGGGTTCGTCTATTTTAGTCATGGTAGTCTCCCAAAGAATTCTGTCTGGTTGCCGCTAGGTGCGTTGAACAAATACCAGGCGCAATTGTCCTTACCCGTCATCTTGCTGTCGGGAATCCATTTGACGCGCCCGATTGAAACAATCTTTTTGCAACGCAGCATGTAAGGTTCGGATTGACGTGTGTGCATCCAATCTGCGTCGAACAGCAACCACGTTGGCGCAATGCTGGATAGGTGCGTGATCAGCGGGTGCAGAATATCTCTGTCCCAAGGCGGGTTGGTTACGAACGTGTCGCCTACACATTTTTTAATATCAAAAGCATCTTTTCTTTCGATTTGCGACATCTGCGGCTCTATGTCAGACATTGAACTGCATATCCTTCCCGTGCTTTCCAGGATATCAACTAATGCCGCATTCCCGGCGCACGGTTCATCAAAGCTAACATATGGATCAAGATGCGGCAGCAGTGGGGTAACAGCGGCATACGGGGTTGGGTAGAAATCCCGGTCGCGCCGCTCAAAGTTTGATCTTTTCCCCATGTAAAAAAAATGGCTGGGGTTATTAGCCCCAGCCTCTCCCCTATTTTGCAGCCCATGGCGGTGATGCGGATGTCGCAGTCGATGCCGTTGCTGCTGGTTTCGATTTGCTAACCGCTGGCGGGGCGGACCCGTTCGCGGCCTTGAAGCCCTTGATTTCATTGCCTGGGCCATAGTTAGGATCATTTTTGACCGTAACCTTGATTTGTAGGCTACCGCCCAAAAGCTGGTCCGAATCTTCCAGCTTTGCCAGCCCGATCGCTCGCATGATCGTGCCTAATTGTTGTCGGCCGATCTCCTCAGCCTTCGGGTTTGGATTTCTGGTGTTAAGGTTACACCAGACAACCCGGCCTTGATATTCTGGGCCAATAATGTCGAACCTAACCGCGATGTATTTCCCGGTACCGGCCTTGGTATCCTTCGCATCTGCGCCGGAAATGCTGGCCGTGTACCAACCGGCTGGGACCGGTGTGAAATCCCGTGTCGCCTCAACTGGCATATCTTTTATGTCGAATGTCTCTTCTAAAAAACCCATTTTTTTATTCCTTTGTAATAGTGAATGATGCCCGGTTGGGCGTGGTCGTGATGCCATCCGAAAATGGATCGGTGATAGTCTTGGCGGCGTCCTTCCACACCTTTAAATTTAAATCCGGTTTCCAGCGAAACAGCGTTGAAAGATGCTCTTGCAGATCATTCTCCGCTGCGATTTCTTGGACCTTTTTACTGTCCACCTTGTGGCTGACGCGGTTGGTGATTTTGATCTCAAAAGGACCGGCCTTGTGCGTCGTGACACCTTCAGCAGAATTCAGCTTTAATTCTGAAAGGATGGCGTCCTCAGCCGACCGGCGAAACTCGACGGCTTGCTTTTCCGATATCTTTGCCGCCATCCATTGCGCGGCGAGTTGGTCTATGCTCATAATTAACTCCCTATCTTTGCGATGATTGCCGCCAGGTCTGGCGCTTCCCAGACATCTAATTTGCCGGACCGATCTTTGGCTTGCCAAATGCCGTCACTTTCGAGCATCAACGCGCGCTGCGTCAGGCCCTCGTCGTCTTTTTCGACCCGCAAGGCTGCTACGATGTCAAAGTAGTATGGAAGAGCCTGGCCCGTTTTATTCCCTGGCATACTGGGTGCATACAAAATGCGACCCATCTCATCCTGGGATTTTTCCAATTTCGCCGTCATTAAAACGTGCTTATCTAAATCGCGAAACGTTCTGATAACCTCGGCCATAGTGGTTTGCATCTCGCCGTATGCCTGTCGAGGGTCTTTGGCTGTGGCTTTTTCCGCACCCAGGCAGACCTCAGCGACTTCGCTTATGCTGTCGATGGCAACCGACTCAAATTGCTTCGACTCGTCACTGTCGGTGAGCCATTTGTAGGCCTCGCGCAGATCATCCATGCCGCCGATTTTAACGAACGGGATGTCGTGCTTTGATATAGACAGCAGGCCACCCTCCGCGCTGAGAATAACCGGTGTAGGTAACGTAGGTATCAGGCTGGTTTTGCCCGACCCGGCTTGGCCGTAGGCCAACGCTTTGATGCTGGCCGTTTTGACGGTCGTTGTGCTAGTTAGATTAATCATTCATTTTACTCCGAATTTCAACTAGAGATGCCGAGATCGATTCGACGTATGCTTCATCTTTTGCGCGCTTCATCTCGTCTTTACTCAAGCCAAAGCTGGCTGCAATTTTGACACATTCGTCAACTTGATTTTCTGTCTGCGCTGTTAGAGCCAGACTCAAAGCCAACACGGTGGCCTCGTAAGGTGTTTCTGGAGTGTTCATATCGATCTCACTTTTTTCAGGATCGCATTAATCCTGCGCGGATCGCCGGTATGGCAAACGCTGCGGCGTGGAAATTTCTTGAAGTATTTCTCTTCCCGCTTACGCGATGCGGCGCTTGGAATATTTACACCAAGCTCTTCCGCCCGGTCGCCACGAGGCAAAATGTATTTCTGCCATTTGCGCGGACCTTCTTCGAAGGCATCGGCCGGAGCGGCAAAATCGTATCCGGCGATAATTCCCAGTGCGCGAATTTCGGCGGCACTGATGTCCATCCGCTTGCCGTTTAAAAGTATCGTCTTCATGTTAGTTTCCTTATTTTGCTGGTTGGCGTCATGCCGGTCAGCTTGCACCCAAAAGCCCCGCTGCGGGATGATCCGAGCGGGGTTGTTTTGGGGGAGGGTGATTAGGCCAGTTCAGCGCTAACCCCAAGTTCTTTCAATTCTTTAACAATGTGATCGGCTTCAATTTTATTAAATTGTTGCGCCCCGTATTCTCCGCCGTAGGTCCATTCAGTTCCATCAACCTTCGTGGCGTCGCCATAATATGCGCTGAGATATGAGGGGAAGGCTTCTGTGGTTCTAACTACGTAAATCATAATCTTGTTTCCTTGTTTAATCGCGGTCGGCCAATCCGGTTGCGATTTCGTATTTACAATATACATAACTTGAACTAAGGTGTAAACAATAAAATGCAACAAAAGGGAAATAAAATGACAACCGACCAAGCAATATCGCATTTCGGGAGCCGTAAAAAGATGGCAGATTTCTTTGGCATCTGGCCGCACGCCACGTATCGGTGGGGTGAATTCCCGCCTAAATTGCGGCAGTTTGAAATTGAACGCCTCACCGGCGGCGAGCTGAAGGCGGAATCATGAACGTGTTAGAGGAGCGCGCCAAGACGCACGGACAATTTTGCGATGTAGCTAGGTCGGCGCAGGTGATTAAATCGGAAATAAATAGGGCGGACCATTTGGACTTCACGCAGATCGAGGCGCTTGACATGATAGCGTCAAAGATCGCTAGAATTTTGCATGGCAACCCAAATGAGCCGGACCACTGGCTAGATATCGAAGGGTATGCCAGATTGGTGCGGCTCGAATTGGAGGATAAGACGTGACAAATATTACCGATATGTTCGGCGGGGCATTTATACCGCCGGGTCAGCAACAAGTCGACCCACCTGAATTACAACTTGCCGATGCCATGCGGTCAGCCGGGATCGACCCGCCACACAAGCTGGAGATAGATGGACAGTTGCATCGCTTTAGCACCAAGGGCCGAAAGCGAGACGATTCCGGTTGGTATGTAATCTTCCCAGATGAGCCGGTCGCGGGCCGGTTTGGCTGCTGGCGAGATCAAATTGATTGCGTGTTTAAAGCGAATATTGGTCGCGATCTAACCGCATCTGAGAATATGGCCATTATAAGGCGGCAGACTGAGGCGAAAGAGGAGCGCGAAAGGGCGCGAGAAAAGAAGGCGTCCCTTGCCGCCAACACGGTTGATACCATATGGAGCGAAGCCATAGGGGCCAGCCCGGATCACCCATACCTCAAGCGCAAGGGCATTGAGCCGCATGGAGCTAGATTAACCGGCGACGGTCGCCTGATCGTCCCGCTCTACAATGCAGACGGTGAACTGGCATCGCTTCAATATATCTCTGAGGACGAGAAACGCTATCACCCAGGAGGCACCACAAAATCATGTTCCTGGACATTAGGCGAGGTAACGCCAGGACCGATATTCGTGGCCGAAGGTTACGCAACCGCCGCGACCGTCCACGAGATATCCGGTCGGCCCTGCGTGATATCATATTCAGCAAACAATCTACCTACCATCGTAGGCCAATTACGCGAGGCACACGGTCAGACGCAAGAGCTAGTGATCGTGGCCGACAACGATGCGAGCGGCGTGGGACGCAACAAGGCAGACGAGGCCAGCGCCAAGCACGGCGGGCGAATTGTAATGCCGCCGGCCGAGGGCGATGCCAACGATTATCTGGCGGGCGGCGGTGACCTGGCCGCGCTGCTATTTCCAGCCGCAGACGATTGGTTAATTCCAGCCGATGACTTCTCGGAGCAGCCTGACCCTATCCGCTGGCAGATCAAGCGATGGCTGCAAAGCCAGGCGCTGATAATGGTCCACGGTCCCAGCGGCGGCGGCAAGACTTTCATGGTGCTGGATATGGTGCTGGCGGTCGCATCAAAGGGCGCGGTGCCAGAATGGTTTGAAAACAAGGTGCGACCCGGCACAGTCGTGTATCTGGCCGGTGAAGGTCACCATGGGTTGCGAGGCCGAGTAGCAGCCTGGAAGCAGCACAATGCTGTTGGGTCGCTGGACATGTGGCTCTCGCGGCATGGTTTAGATTTAAACACGCCAGCAGGTTATCAAAAGACGGTCGATGCTATTCGGACACTGCCAAATTCGCCAGAGATTATTGTGGTGGATACGCTGCACAGATTTCTGGATGGTGACGAGAACAGCGCGGCAGACGCTAAGTCAATGCTGGACGCATGCGCGGCCATGATCAATGAGTTTGATTGCAGCGTGATCCTGGTCCACCACACCGGGGTGTCAAATGAGGCCCAACACCGGGCGCGCGGATCATCAGCTTGGCGCGGTGCGCTGGATATTGAGATCAGTGTGGTGCCCGGAGATACCATTGAGATCGTGCAGCGTAAATCTAAGGACGCCGAGGAAGCCGCGACGATATTTGTAGAGTTGCAATCGGTGCCAATTACCGGATGGCTAGACGAAGATGGCGAGCAGGTTACGTCAGCGGTGTTGGTCGCCGGTGTTGAACCTGCTAAAGCTAAGAAGGACAGCCCGCTCGCAAAGCATAAAAAGATGTTCGAGAATGCGTGGTGGGATTCCGGCGCGGAGGATTTAAAAGGTGTGCCGTATTTGTCGCGGTCGGCGTTTGCGGCATACCTTGAGAGGCAGAGATTTGAGCCGGGGACTATTAAGAATTATCTCAAACCATCATACAAAGGCGGACCTATTTTGGCGCTACAGGAAGCTCAAATCGTTCAAGCAGAATCCTCTGGGTGGATAATTATAGATCAAGTATGGGCCGGGGCGATGATGGTAACCAGGGATATCAAGTAGGGTACAAAAGGTACATTGTACCCTAAATGTACATTGTACCCTGGGGGGGCAGGAATGGCAGGACTAGGGTACAAAAGGTACAACACCCCTTTAGGGGTGTACCAAATGTACCCTCTGCCAGCGAGGGTGACTTGTGAGGATTAGTATGCTAGATGATAATTGTCGCCAGCGGACATGCAGCTCGCAGATGCCTCCCTGTTTGCTACAGCGCGTGGAAGCTGGCGACACTAATGAAAACTAGAGGGTGGTGGGATTATTCCCCACTATAAAGAGATGTAATGGCAAAGCGCGGACCTCCAACATTCAAACCAACCGACGAGGAGCGTGATCTGGTCGAACAGATGTGCAAGGTCGGAATCCCCCAAGAGTCTATATGCCGCGTGATTAGAGACGGCATAGACGACAAGACGCTTCGAAAACATTTCCGGCGGGAACTGGATACATCGAAGATTAAGGCTAACGTCGCCGTCGCTGGCGCGCTGTACAACAAGGCTGTGAACGGCGACACGGGCGCGCAGATATTTTGGGCCAAGACGCAAATGGGCTGGAAGGAAAAAAGCGAGATTGAACACAGCGGCGACATCAACTGGTCCATTCAGAATATTTACGAGAAATGATAGTCCAGCGCCGCATCAGGAATTACCAGGCCCCGCTGCATAGGTATATGGTGGACGGTGGGATGCTCGATAAAAGGGCAATCTGGCTGGCTCACCGAAGAGCCGGGAAGGACGAAGTGGCATTGCAGGTGACATTCCAGGCACTGATTGATAGACCAGGCTCGTACTGGACGTGCTTGCCTACCTATTCTCAATGCAGAAAGGCGCTTTGGGCGGCAGTGAACCCGCACACGGGAGTTCGACGTCTTTCTGAGGCATTCCCGGAGGAACTGAGAGAGTCGACAAATGAAAATGAGATGTTCATCAGGTTTAAAAATGGCTCAACCTGGCAGCTAATTGGCGCGGATCAATACAACACGCTTGTCGGCGCATCTGTCGCTGGCGTCACGTTCAGCGAGTGGGCGTTGAGCAACCCTTCGGCCTGGGGCTACATATCGCCTATGCTGCGCGAGAATAACGGCTGGGCGATGTTCATCACAACGCCGAGAGGAAAGAACCACGCATACGATATGTATAATTATGCGCGCAAAACTGATGGCTGGTTTGCCGAGGTCTCCAGCGCCATGGACACCGGCGCATTCGCAACTGCGCAACTTGACGAGATCAAGGCCGAATATGTGGCGTTATATGGCCGCGACTTTGGCTCGGCTCAATTTGAGCAGGAATATATGTGTTCCTTTGAAGCCGCCATATTGGGTAGTTTCTACGGTACTGAGCTGGCGGCGGCGCGCTCAGAAGGTCGCATCTGCGATGTGGCATACGATCCAGACCTGCCGGTGATGACTGTCTGGGATATTGGCTATTCGGACGATACGGTTATTCTGTTCGTTCAGATCATCGCCAATGAGGTTCGGATCATCGATACTTATAGCTCGAACGGGCAGAATTTGGCTCATTACGCTGGAGTTATTTCCGGCAAGCCTTACGAGTATTCGAGGCATGTGCTGCCCCATGATGCGCAGGCCAAGACGCTAGCGGCGGCTGGGCGGTCAGTATATGAGCAGTTCACGAAAGATTATGACCTGAAGAACGTCACGATACTGCAAAACAGAAACACCGAGATGCAGGGCATACTGGCCGCCAGGCACCTATTCTCTAGGTTATGGATAGACCAGGGCCAGGAAGATTTCCTCAACGCTCTGGGGCAATTCAGGCGTGAATGGGACGACGACAAGAAATGCTTCAGAGATCGGCCCGTACACGATTGGACAAATCACTTTGCCGACGCCTTGCGATATCTGTCATGGGTCTGGAAAGAGCCGGTCAGGAAGAAAACTCCCGTCCCCAACCCCACGCTAAGCATCGGCGGTCAATCGACCATGACGATGGGCGACCTGATGAAGTCGGTCAGACAACGCCATGTGTACGATTAGTTTGCAATTACCGTTGCGTTTGTGTCATCATTGATTTAGAGGGCATTATGAGTAAGACTATGAAGCCGAAGAAACCGAATAGTGGCATGGTTGCCGCGTTGATGGGCACAACCAACGGGAAACCCAAGAAGAAGGGCGGCTATGCAGGATAATTCATATCAAGCTGAAGAAGGCACCCTGGTCACGCCAGCGGATGCAGGTAAAGGCGCACCCGGCGTTGTTGCGCGGTGGATTGCAGAGCTAGACCTGAGCGACAAGGTCGAAGCAAATTGGCGATCCCGTGCAAAGGACGTGGCCGCTCGATACAGAGACGAGAAGTCCCAGTCGTCTCAAGGCGGGCGCTATGCTGGCGCGAACCGGTACAATATTCTTTATTCCAACATCCAGACGATCTGCCCGGCGCTGTACAACCAGTCTCCCAAGCCTGACGTCCGGCGGAGATACAGAGACGCTGACCCGATTGGCAAAGAGATATCCGACGTCCTGGAGCGCGCATTGTCCTACACGATGGACGAGTGCAACTTCGACCGCTACATGAGAATGGCGGTCAAAGACCAGCAACTGTGCGGTCGCGGTGTCACACGGGTGCGCTACGACCCGGTGTTCGCGGAGGAACCTGATGATGAAGGCGGAATGTACGACGACCTGAAAGGCGAAGAGGTCAAGTTTGAACACATCAATTGGGCTGACTTTAGACATGGCCCAGGTCGCATATGGGAGGAGGTCGAGTGGATCGCCTTTCGGCATTTGATGACCCGCGACGACTTGACGTCCAAATTCGGTGAGAAGATCGGCGACGAAGTTACGCTCGATTACTCACCAATCGGGATGGAAGACAAGGACGGCGACGAGGTAGCCAATACGTTTAAGCGCGCTACTGTCTGGGAGATATGGTCTCACCGTGACAAGGAAGTGATATTCATATCCAAGAGCCTGAAAGAACGGCCACTGAAAGTCGACCCGGACCCGTTGCAACTGGCTAATTTCTTTCCGACGCCGCGTCCCATTTACGCGACCGAGAATACCGACAGCCTTGTGCCCGTCGAGCCATTCCGGTTCTACAAAGACCAAGCGGACGAACTGGACAACATCACGCGCCGCATAAGCGGGATCATAGCAGCCTGTAAAGTGCGCGGCATCTACGACAGCACCATCACAGAGATGTCTAACCTGATGGACGCTGGCGAAAACATGATGGTCCCGGCGCAAGATGTATTGCCTTTAATGCAGTCTGGCGGACTTAGCAACGCCATCTGGATGTGGCCGATTGAGAAGATTGTTGGCGTTCTTGGGCATCTGTACAACCAGAGAGAACAGATAAAAACGACGGTATACGAGATCACCGGTATTGCAGACATTATGCGCGGTTCGTCGTCATCGTCGGAAACTCTCGGCGCGCAGCAACTCAAAGTGCAATTTGGTACGATGCGACTTGACGACATGAGCCGCGACGTCCAACGCTATGCCCGCGATCTAATCCGCATTGCGGCAGAGATTATCTCAGAACAGTTTAGCCCTGATAGCCTTGCCATGATGACTGACGTTAAACTGCCAAGTCCTGAAGAAAAGATGCAAGCGCAACAGCAAGCTCAGATGATGGCACAACAGCAGCAACCCATTCCGGGGATGTTGCAGGAGGTGCTAGACAAACCGACCTGGGAAGAATGCCTGCAGGTGTTACGCGACGACAAACAGCGATCATATCGTGTCGATATCGAAACTGACGCGACTGTCTCCGGCGATCAGGCGTCGGACCAGAAGGCAATGACCGATTTATTGCAGGGCGTATCGTCGTTCATAGGCAACGCTGGCCCGGCGGTTGCCGCTGGTTATCTGCCGTTGGAAGCTGCCAAGACTATGCTGATGTCTGCGGTGCGTCGATTTAAGATGGGGCGCGAAGTCGAAGACGCTCTGGACATGATCGGCGAAGATCAACAAGGCGGTAAAGATGAGGCGGCGCAACAACAGCAACAAGCAGCCCAACAGGCGGAACAGCAAGCAGCCCAGCAAGAACAGGCCGCTGCTGCCCAAGAAGCCCAAGTTCACATGCAAATAGAGCAACAGAACGCCGCGCTCAAAGCGCAAGAGGTGCAGCAGAAGGCACAGCTTGAGCAAGCCAAGATGGAACTGGAATCGTCTTCCAAGCAGGCCGACATGATGATGGCTGAGAAGGAAATTGCGTTAAAAGAACGCGAAATGTCTCTCAAAGAGTACGAAGCCCAGAAGCCGGAGCCAGACCCAGCCATGAAGATACAGGCCGACATGCAGATGGCGCGCGACCGTATGGAATTTGATGCCAGTGAAGCCGACAAACAACGCCAGGTCGACCTTGCGAAGACCATCATGGCTGAATTTAGTGGCCCAGAAGGCAGTCTAACTGACCCGGAACAGGCTCTAAACCGCGCATCGGAGATAATGTCGCGTATTAATGAGGTTATAGCTGCCACGCGCATGGTTGGCGGTGATATTCCTCTGTCTGAGACCACGATCATGGTCGCTGAAGGCGAAGAACCAACGGTGCTGATGTAGGGGGTGATGATGAACGGTTATAAAGACAATTACAGCAAGATCGAATGGTCTCACAAGCCTGTTGAACCAGGAAAACGGGTGTATATGGAGTCCAAACGGTCTCACTTAGCAGCGCCAATGGTATCCGGCGACTATGAGACCTACAATTGCCCGATAACCGGACGCAAGATTGAAGGCAAGGCGGAGCATAACGCAAATTTGCTCAAGCACGGTTGCCGAATTCAAGAAAAGGGCGAATTCGAGGACGTGAAGAAGCACGGCCAGAACAGGATCAACGCAGAGATGGATAAAGCCATCGACAAATCCGTTGACGCCATTGCGAGTCAAATAGACTTTTAAAAGGGAAAAGATATGTCGGAAGTTACCGAAGACGTTGTAGAAACACAGTCCATGGACGACTTCATGGGCGAACAGTTTGACGTTCTGGAAGCGGAATCACCTGAAGAATCTGCACCCGTTGAACAAAGTGCTTCGGAGGAAGCGCACACAGATGACGTTGTTGACGAAGCAACAGATATCGACACAGAGAGCGAAGGTTCTGAACCTGATAATCAGACCATCACAGCCCCGCAATCTATGTCGGCGAAAGACCGCGAAGCCTTTTACACCTTACCGCCTGAAAGTCAGCAATGGATTTCAGATCGCGTTAAGTCACAAGAGGCAGACTACACGCGGAAAACTATGGAAGTCGCAGAACAAAGGAAAATGTACGATAAGTTGGAACAGGCCATTGCGCCTCGCCGACAGCAATTTGCAATGGGTGGAATGGACGACAGCACCGCAATCGGTCAGCTATTTGCCCTTTCCGACTACGCAGAAAGCGATCCGGTGGGTTTCTCGCGCTACCTGTTAAATCAGCGTGGAATTCCTATTTCTGCTTTAACTGAACCCGGCGTGGAGAACCACGTCGATCCTCAAATGCTTGCCATGCAGAACCGTCTGCAAGGCTTCGAGAATCATTTTGCACAACAGCAAGCGCAGCAAAGCGAACAAGAAGGGGCCGTCGTTTCGGGCGTCATCGATGGATTTGCATCTGAAAATCCATTCTATGGCGAACTTGAATCCGAAATGATCCCAATTGTCTCCGCGTTGCGTGAAAGCAAACCCGGTCTAACCAGCGAACAGTATCTTGCCACGGCTTACAAAATGGCTATTGCAGCCAATGATGAAGTTGCGGCCAAGATTAATGTTGATATTAAGGCCAAATCTGAGGCTGAACGTATTTCCAAAGCCAAAAAGCAGTCGTCGGCTGCTAAACGGGCGGGCGGGACAAGGGTTAGTTCAACTGGCGTGCTGCCAGCGGGTGCTGCTAAAGCGAAAAGTGTGGATGATTTTATCGGAGCTTTAGTTGACGACCGCATGACAGCCTAGACTAGAAAGGTCTAAATCATGGGCGCTAATAGCTCGTTTACCGAAATTGCGGCACTTACGTATCGCCATTTCAAAAACACGTATCTGGAAGATAACGTGTCGAACCATACGGCTCTGCATCAGCGGCTGACAGAAAAAGATCGCATTGATCTTATTTCTGGAGGTTGGGAAATTCAGGTTCCTCTGGATTATGCTGAGAACGGCACATACCAACGCTACAGCGGCTACGATACGCTGGACATTGCGCAATCGGAAGTCTTTACCGCTGCCAATTTTGCGTGGAAACAGGTCGCCATCAACGTCGTAGCTTCTGGCCTCGAAGTTCGCCAGAACAGCGGCAAAGAAGGCGTTATCAAACTTGTGAAAAACAAGTTGAAGAATGCGATGCGGACAGCGGGAAATAACTTCTCGACCGACCTCTACAGTGACGGCACGGCTGCTAACCAGATTAATGGTCTGCAAGCTCTTGTGTCGGATGCTGGAACGGGCACGGTTGGTGGAATTAATTCCAGCACTTACACGTTCTGGAAAAGCATTCTTCAGTCTGCGGCCTCACCGCTGCAAGGCGGAGCTGGTATTACGCCAAGCGCCACAACCATTGAGAGCCTCATGCTCCCACTGTGGTTGGCTCTGACTCGTAACTCGGATATGCCGGACCTCATCGTAATGGACGATACCTATTTTACCTTTTTCGACGGTAGCCAAACGTCCATCCAACGCTATACCAACACCACGGATTTAAAAACCGGAAGCACTTCCATCAAATACAAAGGTGCTGATGTGGTGTATGATAGCTCGGCTTCTGGTATGCCGGACGCGCACGCGTACTTCCTCAACACTGACTATATCGGTATTTGCGCCCATCGTGACGCAAACTGGACGGAAGTCCCTGAGAAGTCTTCGGTGAACCAGGACGCGCAGGTTTTGCCGATCATTTGGCAAGGCAATTGCACCGTCTCTAATCGTTCACTTCAGGGCGTAATGAAAGCCTAGATCAACTCTGAAAGGAGAGTAAAATGTCAGACTACCAAATTACGAACTCGATTGTCGGGGCGCAGAACATCTCTGTAACCTCGACAACCCAAAACCATGCACTTGGGCTTATCGTCCAAGCTGTTGATCGCGCCGCCACGGCGTATGGTGCTGGTGAGTTCGTCTACCTCAAAGGCGTCGCATCGACGGTCTTGGGTTCTTTTGTAACGTACAACGCCGACGACAACTCAACCGCGCTTTTGGCTGCGAACGCCATTGGCCCGGTTGCAACCTCGATGTCGATTAATGTTGCCAGTTCTTTTGGCTGGTACCAGATTTCGGGCAAAGCGGTTGGTAAAGCCAAAGCCAGCTACGCTGACAACGGCCTTGTCTACGCGACTTCCACGGCTGGCAGCATCGACGATGCCGTCGTCGCTGGTGATCGTGTGAAATTGGCGTTGGGTGCATCTGCGGTGGACACACCGTCCAGCGGCCTTGCTGAGTTTGAGATTCAGCGGCCATTCATGGACGATGGGACTGCTGCTTAATTATGGACGGGGGCGCTCTTTCGAGGGCGTCCCCATCTTTAAGTTGAAAGGGAGAGATCATGGTTGAGATGTTACAGGAAGAACGGCACGGGTTTTACGTCGAGTTTGAATTACGGCCGGAAGAAGACCGGGAGGAAACTATAGCTCAAGGGATGCCGGTTTTTAAAGATGTCGAATTTGCTATGATTACGATGCCCGGCGGCGGATTAGTCGTAGATAAGCCAATTAATGAAGCGTTGCTGCATGAATGGAAGAATGGCGACAACCGAAGGAAGCCACCGTCTCCTTTTGCGTACCGCGCATATGAGGCCTGGAAGGAAGGCCGCGAGGCTCCTGTAAACGGCACAGACTTGAAGAACTGGCCTGGAGTGACCCCGGCACAGTTAAAGACCTGTCAGAATGCGACAGTCAGAACAATTGAGGATTTAGCTGAGGCTAACGCCGATACGATACGCAAGCTGGGAATGGGCGGCGTAGCGATGATGGAAAAGGCGAAGGCATACCTGGCGTCTGCGAATCAGAACAAGACTTCGGAGGAAGTTTCTGCTCTAATGGTCAAACTTGATGCGTTGTCTGATACAGTTAAACGTAAAGACGAACAGATTTCTGATTTGTTGGAGCGGCTAGATGAATCTACTAAAAAGCGTGGTCGACCCCGAAAAGAGGACTAAATGACACTTTTAACCATCGTCCAGAACTCGTGCGATATAATTGGCCTGACGCGGCCAACGGTTGTGATTGCGTCTCAAGACCAGAATGTACGCACATTACTGGCGTTGGCGCAGGTTGAGGGCAGAGAGCTTCTTGACCGCTATTCCTGGCCCGCCACTCAGATTGAGAAGACGCACACAAGTCTGGCGGCAGAGGTGCAGGGCGTTATGACAACCCTTGCGCCGGGGTTTTCTTATATCACCAGCGGCACGTTCTGGGACCGGACTCTGACGCAGCCTGTGACGGGACCGCTGTCTCCTATCGAATGGCAAGCCCTGAAGGCCCGCACAGCGACGGGACCATACCCTAGCTACAGATTGTTTGGGGGTAAGCTCTACGCCTACCCAGCGCCCGCTGCGGGGAATACATGGGTCTTTGAATACCAATCGACATACTTCTGCCAGTCCAGCGCCGGAGCAAATCAATCGGCATGGGCTGTCGATACAGATGTCGGCGTGCTAGACGAGAACCTGATGGAATTGGGGATTGTCTGGCGGTTCAAGAAGAAAAACGGATTAGATTATTCTGAAGATTTTAGGTCTTATGAGCAGAAACTAGCGAACGAAACTTCACGCGCTGGCGGACGGCGGGTGTTAGATATGACCGGAATGGGTTCCGCTGCACGCGGCGTTTACGTCCCCGAAGGAAGTTGGGCTTAAAAAGGAATATTCGATATGATGGATGGGCAGATCAGCAAAGAAGACATCATGAGATTGTTGGAAAGCGAAGAAGGCAAAGCTATTTTACAGGAGATAATGGGAGCAGAAAGCTCTGGCGAAGCTGTTGGTGGTGAACCAATGCATATGATGCCTGATGGCTCTATGATGAAGGGGACCACTCATACGGATCGGTCTGGTGCGGAGTTGACTGAAGATATTTTTAACCAATCGCCAGATGCAGGGAATGCACTGGATGACCCTAGCAAGGTGCCGATGATAACGGAAACTGGAATTGTTGACCCATATTCGTCGGAGTCACTCGAAAAAAGAAGGATGATTGAGGAATACTTGCAAGCTCAGAGGAACAAAATGGGGAACGCCTTAACAGGCCGATAATAGAATGCTCCAACCTCTTACAGACAACTCCAGGAAGTCCAAAGTATCGCAAAGCGCGAGTATTCCTGCGCCTGTGAAAGGTTGGAATGCGCGGGATTCATTGGCGAACATGGCCGAAGATTTCGCTGTTGAGCTTGAAAATGTGTTCCCCAACCTGACAAGCTGCGATCTCAGATCAGGCTTTGCCTCGCATTCCACGGGGAATGGCACTGGCGCGGTCGAGACTCTGGTCGAATATGCGGGGCCATCGACACGCAAACTTCTGGCCGCCGCTGGCTCTGTGATATATGACGCCTCTGCTGCCGGTGGCTCCACGTCGATTGCTACGGGAAAATCAAACGCACGATGGCAAACGGTTATGTTTGGAACGTCGGGCGGCAACTTTCTCTACATGGTCAACGGCCAGGATGCGCCTGTTTACTATAACGGCAGCGCCTTCGTAACGCCAAGTCTTGCCGGTGTAACAGCGGCTAACATTGTGAATGTTGCGGCGCACCATCGACGCCTGTTCTTTGTTTTTAACGATAGCCTGATATTTGGATATCTTCCTGTCGTATCTGTGGCCGGGACGGTCGCGACATTTGATATTGGCGGACTCTGTAAGAAAGGCGGATACATTCAAGCCATTGGTAGCTGGACGCGGGATGGCGGGTCCGGCCCTGACGATCTATTTGTCGCGATCACCAGCGAGGGTGAATGCATCATCTATTCCGGCAACGATCCTTCCAGTGCTACAGCGTGGAATCTAGTCGGCGTGTTTAGTATCGGAAAGCCTATTGGCCGTAGATGCCTGGAAAAGGCTGGGTCTGATCTGACGGTTATCACACAGGACGGCGCTATATCCCTGGCGACGTTCCTTCCGATTGACCAAGTGGCTGGATATAGCCAAGCGATGTCCACAAACATTCAGAATGAGTTTCTTGCGTCTACAAGGTTGTATTCTTCCATCTTCGGGTGGCAATCCATCCATTATCCGCAAGGCTCTTACTCGCTATTCAACATTCCCAAGACCGCTTTGCTGGCTGATCAATATGTCATCAATACGCAGACTGGTGCGTGGTGTAAATTTACCGGGCAGAACGCGGCCTGCTGGTCGTTATTCAATGGCGACCTATACTTTGGCGCACAAGATGGCGGCATAATCTACAAGGCCGACACTGGCCAAAGCGATAACGATGCGGACATAGATTGGAAAATCAGACCTGCCTTTTCATATTACGGGTCGAGAGGGAACCAGAAACTATTCAATTTGTGCCGTCCTAATTTCACAACAAACGGCGCTCCTGCGTTTGCCATTGATTTAAACCTGAACTTCTCAGACATAAATCCGACTAACGTCCCAACAACCCCAACTCTGAGCGTTGGCGTCTGGGATGTGTCTAAATGGGATTCTGCGGATTGGGCTGATGAAGTTGTCAATCAATCGTGGACGACGGTCTTTGGCATAGGCGAGTGTGCGTCACCAACCATTCGCGGTAGCACCAAATCGATAACCTTGTCGTTCACGGCGTATGACATGGTTTGGCAGCAAGGCGGGGCGCTTTAATGGCTGAGAACGACTTCTGGGAAGAACAATTACGCAACTGGGTGGAACAATCATCTAATAAGAATTCAGCCAGAGCGTTGCCCCCTAAAACTATGAGTGAGGCATTGAATAACCGGTCAAAGGTTAAGCGCATGTCGCTCTTGCCGTACCCTCGACGGGGGGCTGACGGCGATATTGATATGACGGACTGGGTTGCGCCACAGGTCGCGATTGATCTAATAGAGTCCGCCCAACTTCCGGGGCAGGTCTATCGCGGCGAAAAGGCGGGAACGCCAGAGGAAGCGCGCAAGATGGCGGTGGACGTCAACTTCGGTTCTGCGTTGCTGGGAAAGGCCCCTGCTGGGTCGCTGGGGATGAATATGCTGCGGCGCGAGCCGAAGATGCCTAGTCCATACGCCGCCGCGCCGGGATCGGACCCCAAGTATCTAGGGGCGGCACCGGACCGCACAGACATGTCTTTTCTAAGGTATACCCCAAAGAAAAATACGGCGCGCGTTGAGGCGTCTATCGCAGCTCTGCGTGACCCTGAAAACCCTATGCGACAACAAATGATGGCGGATATTGAAAAGGGGCAGAAACTTGGTGGCGACGACTGGTACAATACGGAAGAGTTACGCGATTGGTTTGTGAAGGAACACGGCGCGAAGGAGGGCCACAGACAGTGGGCCGAGTATATGGATTTGATGGGCGCAACGTCGCCTGGATCAAAGGTTCCCGCAAATATGGGGAATGCGTCGGCCATGCGTCAACGGATGTATTCTGAAGAAATTCCGGGCGGTTCAAACCGTACCACAGGCGAAATATATCGCGATGACCTTGCTGCTGTAGATAACTTAGAAACTGCCCGTCCGCTGGCTCGTGGCAGAGAGCCTGGGTATGGACACAAAACTCAGGGGCTGCAAGAATTAATTGCGGCGCGGCAGGCTCAAGGAAATTGGACCGGAGGTTTGCAGCCGGGCGTCCCTGCTGGCAAGGGTTCCTGGCGAGAAAATCCAAAGCCGAAAGGGTTTGCACAAAGCCTAAAGGGCAGCGAGCGCAACATTGCTGCGGACCTGCACTTCACGCGCTATATGGCAATGGCTTCGAAAGACCCTGAATGGTTGTCTGGGAATGCTGAGATAGGGCAAGATGTCCTGTCTAAGTTAAGGTCTGTTGGCGGCGATGGCATAGAGAAGTACATAAAAACACGCGAAAAAGACGGGAAGGTTTTAACGTCCTTTAACGTAAAAAAGGCGGCGAAGGATGGAGCCATTACGGTTGATGAGGTCTCCAAGTTGGATTCTCCACAAATGTGGGCTGATAAGCCCAATGACAGTGAGTACGCTGCCATGGAACAACTTATGTACGAGATAGGGAAAGGGACAGGGCAAACCGGCCCTCAACTCCAGGCGTCCTTGTGGATGGGCGCGGCTGACAGAACCGGCGTTGACCCTACCAGTCAAGGAACCTTTATGGAGCTACTCCGAAGGCGCGCGGCCAAGCGTGGGGAAAAAGAGGGGCTAACAGAGCAGCAAGTTCTCAAGAGGTTTGTGAAAGACCGTGGTTTACTGTCCAACCCCGGCGACCCACTATCCGCAGCCGCAGCGTTACAGAAGCAATACGAAGACGAACAGCTTCTGAAGTTTCTTGAAACAGGCGCTTAACAACAGGGCGGGGCACTTTGAACCAACTGATCTGTGGCCGCGACGAAGAACTCGCGGAATGGGCGGAAGATCACTACCCCGACTGCGCGCCGTTATCGCGACCTTTGACATCAATAGGCGTGGCGTCAGATAGCGGTGATATTATGGGGGTTGCCATTTTTCACAATTATCGTCAGAATGACATCGAAGTCACTTTCATAACCGCGACCCCAAGGTGGGCCACGCTGGGAACTATACGGGGAATACTTCATTACCCGTTTAAACAGCTAGGCGTTAAGCGGATGACGGCTATTACTAATAAATCAAACAAGAAGGCCCGAAAGCTATTAACCGGTCTTGGGTTCGTCCTGGAGGGCGTGCATCCTTTTGCAGCTACAGACTGCACATCAGCTTGCACATACGGGCTATATGCTAAAAACGCGGAGAGATGGTTAAATGGGTAAAAAAACTCCACAGGCTCCTACTCCTCCCGATCCGGTTAAAACGGCGCAGGCTCAGGGTGTCATCAATAGAGAGACGGCAATCACGCAAGCCAATCTAAACCGGTTTGATGAATATACGCCGTATGGATCGTCTACTTGGTCTCAGCAGGGGGGCAGGGCAACTCCAGGGACTCCAGGAACTCCAGGAACCGCAGGCACTCCCGGCACCCCAGGGACGGGGGGAACCCCAGGGACTCCAGCTTCCAGAGAGCCTATTTATTCTGAAGATTCATGGGTCGAGGGTTATGACGACGACGACAGCGAGGGCGGCACTACATATGTCCCCGGATATATGAAAAAAGGGGGAGAGATAACCGGATATAGGGATATTGCTGCCACCCCAGGCACTCCCGGCACCGCAGGAACCCCAGGTACTCCCGGCACTCCAGGCACCGCAGGGACGCCAGGCGGATATGACCCCAACGACCCTACTCAAAGGTGGACAAGAACAACAACGCTCGACCCAGAGCAGCAAGCACTTTTCGATAAGCAGACGGCTGTTACCAATGAACTAAATCAAACGGCTTTGGATCAAGTTGGAAGGGTTGGACAAGCCCTCTCCACACCATTCTCATATGAAGGTATCTCTCCTGCTGGTTCGACGGCTGGCGCTAGGTCTGCGGCTGGAAGAGTCGCAGATATTAGCAACACGGCCTACGACTATTCTGGACAGCCAGCGGCACCAAGTGCGCGAGGCATTACGGATTCAGCCGATATTGCCGCTCGATCTGTTAGCTCTCCGTTCTCTTTTAGCGGTCAAGCCCCCAGCACTTCTGGCGTAGCTAACGCGGCTCAGATGGGTGCTAATGCTGTTAGTACGCCATTTGCCTTGCAAGGCAGAGGGCCGGGTACTGCTGGCATATCTGGCGCTGCCGACCGTGCAGAGGCCGGTATGGCGCAGCGGTTCAATTACGATGGGTTGCCAGCGGGGTCAACTGCCGCAGGGTCTCAGGCTGCTGTCCAGCGGACCACTGACGCCTACGGGACGCCACTTAATTACGATGGCGCACCAGCGGCACCCGGTGCAGATTCAGCGGCCCGTCAGCAAGTTATCGATTCACTGTACCAACAGCAGACGTCTCGCCTTGATCCTAGATTTGCAGGCGAGTTAGTACAAAAAGAGACACAGCTTGCGAACTCTGGCATAACGCGCGGCAGCGCCGCTTTTTCTGCCTCAATGGACGACTTCTACAGGGGTCGAAATGACGCCTACCAAGGCGCACAAAACGCAGCTATTCAGGCCGGTGGCGCGGAGCAATCCAGGCTCTTCGGGTTAGGATCAACGGCTCGACGTAATGCAATCTCTGAACAGAATTATCTGCGTGACTCAGTAGGCAGAGAGCAAGACCAAATTCTTGGGCAGCAAGGCCAACTGGCGAGCCTGCAAGACAGAATTCGCGGCAGAGGCGCACAGGAACGCCTAGCGGAACGCGAAGTTGGTCTCAATGAATCTGAGAGACTTCAAGGAATGAGGGGCAGACAATTTTCGGCGGAAGGTGCCGCCAGAGATCGTTCTGTCCAGGAGCAATTAATTCAGCGTAATAAGCCCATGGAAGAAGCCGCTCAGTTGCAAGCGTTAAGGGCGAGAGAGTTTGGCGCGCAAGGCACCGCCAGAGACAGGTCTGTGCAAGAGCAATTAATAGATAGAGATCGTCCGCTTGAGGAAGCGGAGCGGATGCAAGGTATGCGTAGAGCAGAATTTGACACTCAATCTGATGTAAGAGACAGGTCTGTTCAAGAACAATTAATAAACAGAGATCGTCCGCTTGAAGAAGCGGAACGGCTTCAAGGCATGCGTAGAGCAGAATTTGACACTCAATCTGATGTAAGAGACAGGTCTGTTCAAGAACAATTAATAAACAGAGACCGTCCGCTTGCGGAAGCGGAGCGGCTTCAAGGCATGCGCAGCAACCAATTCGGTGTGGAGTCGGCGGCTAGAGATAGGTCTACCAGCGAGGAATTAACGCTGCGAGGTCTTCCCGCTCAAGAGCAGGCTCAAATCCAAGCCATGCGCGGTGCGGCATTCGACGCGCAGGGGCGAGAGAGATCGCGTGGCATTGGAGAGCAAGACAGTCTCCGTAACAGAGGTCTAACAGAGCAGCAAGCTAACTATAACATGCAAGCTGGGTTGTTTGGCCTCGATCAATCAGCAAGGCAGCGCGCAATTGAGGAATCTGCGTATCTTCGTAATCTTCCATTGAACGAGACTTCAGCTTTGATGTCTGGCAACCAGATTATGAACCCGACGTTTGGGTCTGCTTCGCCAACAGCGGTTGCTAACACAGATTATTCCGGGCTGGTTCAGAACAATTACAACGCTCAGGTTAATGCGGCAAACGCGGCAACGGGAGCGAGAAATGCCCAGACGGGCGCTCTGGCTGGAATAGCCAGTGCTGGAATAACGGCGTTCTGATGAATAAAGCTATACAATTTTCTGGGGGTAAGGATAGCATTGTTTGCTTACACCTGTTCAAAGACGAACCTGATATAAAGGTTATATTCACCAATACGGGGAATGCCTTTCCTCATGTTCTGGATTTTGTATCTGAGACCTGTGAGAGCTTTGGTTTGCCTTTGATTGTTGCTGGACCAGAAAAGCCTGTTTCTGATTGGCATAAAGAGGTTGGGTTTCCTGCTGATATTGTTCCCTGGGATTCAACACCAGCTATGGCAGAAGTGTCAGATAACAGCTTCGGAAAGACACTGGTTCCTTATACCGACTGCTGTTCTGCGAATATCTGGCAACCGATGAACAGAGCAGTCATGGAGAATGACATAGGATATATAGTCAGAGGGTCAAAATCTTGCGACTCGAAGGTCGGTGTTCCAGATGGATTTGTCGATGAGAATGGAATCCATTACCACTCACCTCTTTGGGATTGGACCGATAAGGATGTCTTTGATTACATATCTGAACACAAGTTATCTATCCCTGACCAATACGAGAGGGAGCATAACGACAGTTTGGATTGCTGGTGCTGCACCGCATATATGAGTAAATCCGGTGCTGCCAGGTTATCTTACACTAAAGAGAAATATCCCGATCTATATGATATAGTCCAACCAAACATATTGGCGGTAAACTCTACCGTTAAGGCGGCTTTAGATTATTACGCGGAGGGCTTTTGATGGCTGGAAGATTCGGTTCTTTAAAATTTTACGACGACGATATGAAAAAAGCGTTGCGTGGAGCCACCCCCAAGAAGCTGGACCGTGTTAAACTAGACACATCCCCAACAACAGCTTTAGGCGGCGTAGCCAGAGTGGCTGGAACCTTTGCAGAGCAGATAAGGGCAGCTAACGAAAAGAAAGTGTCCGAAGAGCGCAGAAAGATGAGGTCTGCGTTGTTACGGGCGTATATGGCTCCGAAGAAAGTCTTCGATCCCACTGCGGGAGAGGCTTCCATAATGGACGACGACGCGCCGGAAGAAATGCCGGAAGTGAGTCAGTATGATGATGCAGAAGCAGCCTTTAAATTGAATAATCCTTCTCGAATGGAAGCTGCCCTCCGCGCCCAAAGTGAATTTGTACCGCCCGAATCAGGTATGTTTGGTCCTGGGGCAGGCGCCTATGCTGGCATGGGCGACGAAACAATAGATGAGCTTTCTCTCTTAGAGTACAACAATCGTCTGGCGGAGGAAGAAAGAGAGAGGGCGCTTGCTGAAACAATAGACGCTGAAGGACGTAAACAAACGAACGCGATGGAGCTTGCGGCTTACAGACGGGAAAAGGGCGGCAATGCGAAATATAGCAACACCCCTATTTGGGGAGAAGATTCGGAAGGAAACCCTGTTTTAATGCAGACGAACAATGCCGGAGGGGAGTTGAGGATAGCAAAACTACCGCCTGGAGTAACCGCCCGGCGCGGCCAAACTTCAAGAGTTGACCTAGGTGATAAGTGGGCTATTCTTGACGCCAACGGCACAGTTATTGGACACCAGCCTAAGGGCCTAGCGCCGAAACGCGTCGTAAACAAGGCAGGGG
>Ga0209337_1000364_pt1 | contig 36167 bp, 44 predicted proteins | sample LinPmetageLP53_FD_184044 | JGI IMG/M metagenome (GOLD analysis project Ga0209337, IMG submission 184044) | Marine viral communities from the Pacific Ocean - LP-53 (SPAdes) (version 2) | ecosystem: Environmental > Aquatic > Marine > Oceanic | place: Pacific Ocean | collected 2010-02-08
CCCAATCCCGTGATAGAAGAACATGAAGGCATACAAGTTGTTCGTGATGACCTACTTGGTGGTGGATCGAAGATGCGATTCGCTGATTACTTAATTAAATCTAACGAGGAGATCGAAGAATGGGTATATGGGAGTTCTCCGGCAACTGGGTACGCACAGATTTCTCTTGCTTCCTTATGCCGCAGATATGGTAAAAAGGCAGTGGTTTTCATGGCCGAAAGGGCATGGGATAAACTTCATGATTACCAGTTGCAAGCAATACATGAAGGTGCTATAATGAAGTGGATACCCAACGGGATGTTGAGTGTCACAGAAAAGAGAGCAAGAGATTATGTTGCAGAAGATAGAAACCGCCGTGCATTACTCCCTATTGGTTTTGACCATCCTACTGTTATCGCTTCCATCATTAGGGTTGCTTTACGGTGCGATGTTCGACCAGACGAAGTATGGACAGTCGGTTCATCAGGAACCCTCACGCGAGGACTTCAACTCGCTTGGCCAAATGCAGACTTTCATTGTGTTACCGTTGGACACAAAGGAAATTACGGAAGAGCAAAGACGTACAAGTGCGAGATTGCTTTTAATAAACCCGCAAAGGTGATACCACCTTTTCCATCAGCGATTACCTATGACGCTAAGGCATGGCAGTTCATTAAAGAACATGCCAGTCCCGGCGCACTTTTTTGGAATGTTGGAGCATGAAACCCTTTTACGAAAAAAATACAGCAGTCGTTGAATCAGAAATGAATGTTCTGTTTGAGGATCTTTTGTCGATGACACCCGACGAGTTCCGTGTGTGGGTAGGTGAGATGAGGAAAACTATTCTCAAGTCATGGGATGAAACCGGCAGTCCACCTCGTATGGGTAAGACCGAAGATGTCATCATAGACAACTGGAACAAACTTGCTGAGTATCCTGTACACACATTTACAAAGACAGATGAACTGTCTGATGTCGAAGACGATGTGATTGTAAACAAGTCACGCATGGGTGTCGAGGTAGATCAGTTCTTCTCTAATATGATGAAGACCAGAATCAACTACAGTGATAGTGATAATGGGTACTCAATTTATGATCTGTTTGCCGACGACACAAAGTTCGAGAGGATTTACAAAGGTGCATTACGACACCTTCGTCGTGATTCTTTCTACAATCATGCACTCTCTGCTATCAAGTTTAGTACGAAGTATTCCGTGGTTGATGTTCCCGATGCCAAGTCTTGGATGAAAGCGTTCTTTACTAGTCCGGAAGTGTTCGAGGGATATGACTTCCTTCTGGAGCAGGTGAAGATCCGTGAGGGACTTAACAGTGGTTACTTTCAAATCCAACAGACAGACATCCTCCAATTAACAAAAGAGCAGTTGGAGAAGTGGATCCCCAAACTTTCGTATCGTCACCACTCGACGTTTGATATCGAGAATCTTCCTGACGATAGGTTGTACGCAATTCGTATTTACAAGAAGGGTAATCGTGTCTTCCCAGCAGGACTGAAGTCTTTCAGGATTGGATACATCCAACCTGCCGTCAACTTCCCGCCGATGACAGCGAAGTATTTGTATGAAAGATACACTGAACACATTAAAGATCAAGAGACGATCAACATCTATGACCCTTCTTCTGGATGGGGTGGTCGTATTCTTGGCGCTATGTCCGTGCGTGATGATAGGCATATTCATTATGTTGGAACCGACCCCAACCCTGATAACATTTTTCCCGATAGTGGTCTTAGTAAGTATCAACATATTGCTGATTTCTACAACACCAAGACATACAGAAGTAATCCATTCTTTTCTCAGACGAATACTTACGAGATATTCTCGGAAGGATCTGAAGTAGTTCATATTCACCCCGACTTCAGAAAGTACAAAGGCAAGTTGGATATGATCTTCACTTCGCCGCCATACTTTAATCGTGAGGCATATAGTGAGGATGAGAACCAGTCATACAAGAAGTACGGCAGTTCGTATGACTCATGGAGGCATGGATTCCTTGCACCGACTCTCGAAACTTGTGCTGAATATCTTCGTCCCGGTAGATACCTGTTGTGGAATATTGCCGATGTATTGATCAAAGGCAGTTACCTACCACTCGAACAGGACTCAAAGGATATTCTGGAGTCGTTTGGTTTGGTCTATAAATACAGGTTGAAGATGGCATTGGAATCTATGCCGGGACAAAACCGGATAGGCGAAGATGGATTGCCTAAGTGTAAGAATTTCTGTCAGGTAAACGGCAAGTTTCTGAAATATGAACCAATAATGGTTTTTTACAAACCCGAATAAACTACTTGACAACGCACTAGATATGGGTTATAATAATAGCATGTCAAAGCGAAAAAAGAAAACCAAGAAGAAGATCGTTAAAAAGGCAATCAAGAAGACATGGGACAACGGTGACAATCCAATTGGGTTGAACGTAACTTCTCCTATGTCTTATGAAACCTATGTGAAACAGGCATTAGAGATCATGTCTAAAAGGTTTCAGGTTCGTACCTACAAACTTGCACCGGCAGAAGAGTATCCTCAGTTTATGAGAGGTAAGGATCTTCGTGTCCAGATCTGGTTTGATAAGAAGTATTTGGGTTACGAATTTCTAGTTGAGGTTGCCTTCTGGATGCAGTCAAACCGTAACAAAGAAGATCGTTTGTTTATGAGACAGGCAGCAAATGCTCACCTTCGATACATCCATGAACAGGTAGAGATCCAGAAAGCGAAGTTCAAGAAGAAGACTTCTGTCAAGAAGACTGTAAAGAAGAAGACTAATAAAAAGAAGACCGGTATCACGACTCAAGATGCCTTCGATAAGAATATCGCAAAAAAGACATCTAGTCGCCGGAAGAAAGCAGCAAAAAGAAAATGATTTTGATTGACAATAACCAAGTGGTCTTGTCTAGTATCTTTGCACAAACTCGTGGCAATAAGGATCTAGATGAAGATCAAGTACGTCACATCACTTTAAACATCTACCGCAGTATTCGCAATAAGTTTTACTCCGAGTACGGTGAACTTATCATCTGTCAGGACTCGTCTAACTGTTGGCGAAAAGATATCTTTCCGCAATACAAGGCAGGAAGAAAGAAGAACCAACAGAAAGATGCTGCCGACTGGAATAAGATCTTTGATGTTCTAGGTACAATCCGACGAGAGATTCGGGAAACATTCCCATACAAAAACATTTCAATTCCACGATGTGAGGCAGATGATATCATTGCCGTCCTTGCAAAGAAGTACAGTCCATCTGAAAAGGTTGTGATTGTATCTTCGGACAAAGACTTCAAACAGTTACAACGATTTGATAATGTCAAGCAGTATTGCCTTAGAAAGAAAGACTTTCTGGTAGAGGAAGATCCAGAACGATTCTTGTTTGATCACATCATGTATGGTGATTCCTCTGACGGAATCCCCAATGTGTTGTCGGCAGACACTGTATTCGTTGATGGTATTCGTCAGCGTCCAATCTCTAAGAAAAAGTTGGAAAAATTGTATAGACAAGAGGAAGATCTTGGTGTAGAATTTGAGAGGAACTGGGACAGAAACTCTCAACTCGTAGATCTAGACAGGATCCCGGAAAAGTATGTCACGGAAATTCTTGAGGCGTTTGAAGAATCTCCTATTGGTGCAAGAAGCAATATATTTAACTATTTTGTCAGCAATAAACTGCGTATGCTGATGGAAAACATTCAGGATTTCTGAGGAACAAACTATGCCACGCGGAAGCAAAGAACCCCATCGTGACGACGAACGCATGATGAAGAATGCAGAGAAGAAGTTTCACAAGACTGTGAAAGCAAAAGCAAAACGGCATGAGGTAAAAAATCTTATGCGTAACATACAACATGGTGATTTAGAATATGACGAATATGACTTTGAAGGAGACGAACGATATGACCACGACGACTGAGGGAATGAAGGTTAGTGCAGAAACACTTACCATCCTCAAAAACTTTTCCACGATCAACTCAAATATCCTGATCAAACCTGGCAGTAAACTCACTACCATTTCACCGATCAAGAACATTATGTCTGAGTGTACGATCGAAGAAGAGTTTGACACTGAGATTGGTATCTGGGATCTGAACAAGTTCCTTGGCACTGTCTCGCTTTTCAAGAGTCCTCGGTTTCACTTCGGTGATACTTCCGTGGTGATCTCGGACGACAGTTCGAGTGCATCTGTGACGTACCACTACAGCGAACCCAAGTTACTCTCTACCGTAAACAAGAAGGTTGATATGCCAGACAGCGTTCTGTCTATCGCAATGTCCACTGATATTCTCAACGAACTTCAGCGAGCATCTTCTGTTCTCGGTGTCAGTGATCTTGCCATCAAGGGTGCGGGCGGAGAAGTTCTACTCACTGTCCTTGACAAGCAGGACAAGTCCACTAATGACTTCAGTGTTGAAGTCGAAGGTACGTTCGAAGCGGATGCAGAGTTCTGTTTCTTCTTCAAGATGGAGAACCTCAAGATGCTCCCCGGTGAGTACACCGCAAACATTACTGATCGTGGTGTGAGTGAATTCGTTTCTACTACACACGATCTTCGTTATTGGATCGCACTGGAAGCAGATTCTTCCTATAAGGGTAACTGATGGACAATAAAGATTTCTTGTGGGTCGAAAAGTATCGCCCCCAGACAATCAAGGATTGTATTTTGCCAGAGAATGTCAAGGAGACATTCGAAGACATGGTTCGTGTAGGAGAAGCACAGAACCTGTTGCTGTCGGGTGGCGCCGGTTGTGGAAAGACTAGTATTGCAAGGGCCCTTTGTAATGAACTTGGTGCTGAGTACATTCTGATCAACTGCTCAGAAGATGGAAACATCGATACTCTCCGTACCAAGATTCGAAACTTTGCAAGTACAATCTCATTGAGTAATGCGAAGAAGGTTGTTATTCTAGACGAATTCGACTATTCTAATGCACAGTCTACACAACCGGCGCTACGCGGTTTTATTGAAGAGTTCTCAAAGAACTGTCGGTTCATCCTGACTTGTAACTTCAAGAATCGAATCATCCAACCGCTGCACTCCAGATGCACGAACGTGGACTTCAAGATTGTCAAGTCGGACCGACCCAAGTTGGCAATGCAGTTGATGGAGAGTGTCAAGAAAATTCTTGATGCTGAAGGTGTGGTGTATGAGGAGAAGGTTCTTGCTGAACTTATCTCCAAGTATTTCCCTGACTTCCGCCGCATCATTAATGAGTTGCAGAGGTACTCTGTTTCTGGTACAATCGATGTCGGTATCCTTGCAAACATTGGTGATGTCCAGATCAAGGACATGATCTCCTTCATGAAGAAGAAGGAGTTCACCAATGTACGCAAGTGGGTGATCGACAGTATCGACAACGATCCTGCCGTGATCTTCCGGAAGATTTACGATGGACTGTACGAGCATTTTGCACCGCAAAGTATTCCTCAAGCAGTCATGGTACTCGCAGACTACCAGTACAAGTCTGCCTTCGTTGCGGATCAGGAGATCAACCTGACTGCATGTCTAACAGAACTGATGCTGGAGTGTGAATTTAAATGAGTGATAAGTTTTATCCCGTGAGAGGGAAAGTTGTTCTTAAGAGAAATGTGAAGTCGGGAGTCTCTGATGCAGGAGTTGTATACACACCAAAGGAGCATCCAAAGTATCTACTTGGTATGGTTTCTTCGATCGGTGTGCCTGCTGTTTTGCCTAATGGGAAAGAACTGGAACCTGAATACAAGGTGGGTGATTATGTAATGTATGATTACTCACGGGGTATGGAAGGATTTGGTGGATTTGATTTGGTAATGCAGGATCAGGTTATTGCTGTTGTCGATAAGGACACTGAAATTTCATGACTAAACTTGGTGACTACCTAAATGCGGTAAACCACACAAAGGTGCCTCTTCTCGATACGGATGATGATTCCATCGAGAAGGGGTACGTCCCTTTCGTTGTGAATCGCTGCCTGTCGTACTTCCCAGACACAATCTTTTATGTGAATGAGATGAACATCAGACCAGATACATCGAAGAAGATGCAGTTCGATTTCTATCTCAACTCTCTGAGGAAGAGAAAGCGATTCAGTAAGTGGTTGAAGAGAGAGAATCCAGACGATCTACAAGCAGTCATGGATTACTTTGAGTATTCCGAAGCAAAGGCCCGCGAAGCACTGAACGTGTTATCAAAGGAAACTGTGTCTGAAATTGTGGATATGATGTCCAAAAGGGACGGTTAGACCCCATAAAACATACATAAGAAGGATAGAGTGCCTTTTTATGGAGTTTATACAAATGGGACAACCGAATATTGAAATTAGTGATTTACTCGAAATCACATTATACGAACCCGATGATTTTTTGAAAATAAAAGAGACGCTCACACGAATTGGTGTATCGTCCAGAAAAGAAAAAAAGTTGTATCAGTCCTGTCATATCTTACACAAACGAGGTAAGTATTACATTGTCCACTTCAAAGAACTCTTTGCACTGGACGGTCTACCAACTGATATAGCAGAAAACGATATAGGAAGACGAAATACGATTGCTAAATTGCTAGAGGAATGGGAACTATTAGAGATAGTCCAGACTTCTCAGGCAGAAGAACCAGTGGTTCCGATTAGTCAAATAAAGATTCTTCCATATAAAGAAAAGGGTGATTGGGAACTTTGTCCCAAGTACCATATAGGTCGAACTAAATAGAATAAAAGGATTTATATTATGCGACTTTTGATCAAGTTTCCTACTCGTTCCCGCCCTGACAAATTCAAACAAGTTTTAGAAATGTACATCGATTACCTATCTGGTAAGCACGATGTGCGTTTCGTTATTACATGTGACGAAGACGACAAGACAATGAACAACCCCAAAGTTCGTAAATGGTTTGGTTCCCTACAAGAAAGTGGCGTAAACTTAACTGCATACTACGGCGATTCCTCAACTAAAATTGAAGCATGTAATGCAAACATGGAAGACGAAACTTTCGATGTGGGACTTCTGGCATCAGATGATATGATCCCCCAATTGAAAGGGTATGATGATATCATCCACCAGATCTTTGAAAAGACTTGGCCAGAGTTTGATGGAGCAGTTAAGTTTAATGATGGTCTTCGTCCGGATGCTCTGTGTACTCTACCAGTAATGGGAAAGAAACTATACGATGCAATCGGACACTGGTATCACCCAGACTATACTAGCATTTATTGTGACACCGAGATGACAGAACTCTGTATGATGCTTGGTAAATTTGCTGTATGCGAAACATGTATCATCAAGCATGAGTGGGTTCCCGGTGGTCACGAAGAATCTGATGAACTACACACGATGCAGGAAAGTCCTGAGATGTACGAGAAGGACGGCGGCGTCTTCAACAAAAGAAAGAACGAACTTCAGTTTGATGTTCAGGAAGTAGCGAAGAGACTTAATCATGCCTAAGAATAAAGACGATATAAAATTTAGTGTGTTGATGCTTTCGATCCCATCGAGACTCGACAAGTACAGGGTTCTACAGGATAAACTACTCGGCCAGATTGGTGATCGAGAAGATGTAGAAGTCATTTGTGTTATTGATAACAAGTCCCTACACATCTGGGAGAAGAGAAATGAACTTCTTCGGATGGCAAGAGGAACACACATTGCATGGTTGGATGACGACGACGATGTGGCGGACAACTACATTGAACGGTTGACGGAAACTATAGAGGAAAATCCCAACGCTGATGTCATTTCATTTAATCAAGACTGCTATCTCAACGGTGTTCATGCTAGGGTGTTCTTGAAAATGGGCAATCCACACGAACCAGTAAGACCCGCAGCAGATGGTTACTCGCAGGGATTTCAAGATACACTTCGTCCCCCATATCATTTCAACGTGTGGAAGAGAACACTCGCACAATCAGAACTATTCCAGAGCATGTATCATCCACAAACTGGTCAGTCGTGTGAAGACATTGATTGGTTGCAGAGATTATATCCGAAGGTGGAGGAGAGCGTTGCTCTCGATGATTTCCTCCACGTTTACCAGTGGTCCTCAGAGGAAACGGAGTCTATCGTAACGTGAAATTGATTACTTATTCATTATGGGGCGACAATCCAGTATACACGATTGGCGCGATTAAAAATGCAAAACAAGCAATGGAGATGCTACCCGAATGGACATGTAGATTCTACATTGCCGATACTGTAGACTCTGCCATCGTTCGAAGTCTTGAGTTATTCCCGAACGTACAAACTGAAATGAGAACAGAGGAACCCGGATCGCTAGGTATGTTCTGGCGATTCGAACCAGCAGAAGACAGCAGTGTGTCACACATGATTTCGCGTGACACAGATTGTCGTTTCTGTGCGAGAGAAGTTTCCGCCATCAACGAGTGGGTTGACTCTGGTGAACAGTTTCATATCATGCGAGATCACCCGTACCACGGCGTTCCAATGCTCGGCGGAATGTGGGGTTGCCGAGGCGGAGCAGTTCCAAACATCGTTCGAATGATGGAAGACTTCAATGCGACAGATGAGAAGAGTCAGGATCAGTGGTTCCTTTGGAAACACATTCATCCTCTGTCTCTGAAAAATTGTATGGTACACGATCCGTTCTTTGCAGATACGGACTTCCCTATCACAGAGCGACCAAGTGACGGTGTTGATTTCGTTGGACAATGTTTTGACGAGAATGATAAACCGGGAGGCAACTGGAAACACGATTTAGAAGTATTGGAGGAAGCACTATGCCAAAAGTGATCATGTCGTGTGACGACAATCCATACTACCTAGACTTCTGGCCGTTGGTGTCATGGGTCTGGAAAGAGAAAATGGGAATCGAACCTGTCCTTGTTCATGTCGGGGAGAAAGAACCGTCCACCGAACATGGACAGGTTCATTCCATGCCCGTAGACGAAACAGTTCCTATTCATACTCAGGCACAACTCTCTCGAATGTGGTACACACATAAAGAACCAAATACAACATGGATAACAAGTGACATTGATATGTTTCCTATGTCTCGTAAGTATTGGCAGTCCGTTGTCTTAGAATTTTCCCAACGTACATGGACAAACCTAAACAGCAACGCTGACTACTTTCCTATCTGCTACAACATGGCGAGAGGTGAAGTCTTTGCTGATGTTTTGGAGATCGAGTCTTCGTTCGCAGATTATTGCCATAAGGTTTCTGATTCGGTTGATGAAAACTTCGAACATAAACCAAACAACTGGCCGGAAGACGTAACATTATCAAAGTGGAATATTGATGAGGTTCATTCGTCACGAAAGATCTGTGAGTTTAGGGACTCTGGTGGAGATGTTTGTCAACCAATTCCCATGATGACATTGAACCGAAGAATTGACAGAACTAACTGGACATACGACAAAAGTATGGTACAATCGGGGGAGTATATTGATTGTCACTCTGTCCGTCCCTATAGCGTATACAGCATGGCAATAAAGGATCTGTTGGGGTTACTATGAATCATACCGAAATACCATTCTACATTTGTCATTGTAAGAAACTAACAGAACGAAAAGAACCACTTGAAAAAGAATTGGATCGTGTTGGCATCAAAAATGCGACATGGATTCTGGATTTCGATGGTGACGAGTTACCTGATGGATACGAGGAAACTATTCTGAATACCTCTTTGTGGGGCGAAAGAATGCAGATGTCGATGTATCCCTCACCTCCTCGGTTCCGGGTATTGAGTAGACCTATTTCATCTTTAGTTATGAAGCATCGGGAATCATACCGAAAGTTCGTAGAAACTGATTCCGATTACGCACTTGTATCAGAAGACGATACAATCTTCAATGAAAATTTCGGGGATGAGTTCTCTGAGTTTATGGGAAGTATGCCACCGCAAGTTGACATCGTTCATATGTGTGCAGCGTCAGGCCTGTTTCCTAATGGCATCACCACTGATCAACATTTTTATGAACATCCATTGACTAGGGGTACTGGATTATATCTGATATCAAAACGTGCTGCTACTATTATGTCCGAAGGACTTGATAGGTTCTGTGGTCCAATTGATTTTGAGATCAATTATTTTGTTGAGAAGTATAATCTAAAATCCTTTTGGTTACACCCCCTGTTGGCAATTCAAGGATCCGAAACCGTTTATGGATCTTCTCTGTCTGGGGTACGATGAATTACACAGAGTTCCTAAAAAATAAAACAGTGGCGTTGGTTGTGTCTGGTTCATCATTGAAGGATTCTGGGCGTGGTGAGGAGATCGACTCTTATGATATTGTGATCCGATTGAACCGAGCGTTACCAATAAAAAATCAAAAAGATGTTGGACAAAGGACAGATGTATTGTATAATACACTTGATGGTTATCCTGACGCCGGAGGACCAATCGACGGAGAGTTGTGGAAAAGATGTGGAGTTCAGATGGTTTGTTCAACGTACCCTAAATCAGAATACTTCACACACCCACAGAGATCTGAAAACTTGGATTCTATTTTACCCACTCGTTGGATGTCGGATGAAACATACTACCCAATCAAAGAAAAGGTTAAGTTCAGACCCAATTCAGGAACCACCACATTGGTAGACTTGCTTTCTTTTGATATGAAAAGCATCCATCTATTTGGGTTGGATTTCTTCCGCACGTTGTATGATACTGGTTATCTGTCCGATGGTGGAAGCGTGAAGGAGTTTGAATCACATTTGGCAATGAATCAGAATGATCGACACGATCCTGACTCGCAGTATTTGTTTTTCAAAAACGATATCTATCCAAATGATGATCGTATTATCGTGGATAAATATTTCCAAGACATCTTGAGTGATTCTAGTTATGATAAAATGTTTTTTGTAGAGGATTGATAATGAAATCTGTTGCAATGATTCCTGCCCGACTCGGCAGTAAAAGAGTCCACAATAAAAATCTTAGACTAATTGGTGGTAAACCATTAGTGTCTTATATCATTGAGTCTGTGATAAAGTCCGGTGCGTTTGCACTTGAGGATATCTACATCAACTCTGAGTCGGATGTGTTCAAATCAATTGCAGATGACTATGGTATTAAGTTTTATAAAAGACCTGATAGTTTATCTACAGATAGTGCAACGAACGATGACTTCGTTTTAGACTTTATTAACACAGTTGATTGTGGTATGATTTTTCAATTCCTGCCGACTTCACCTTTTATTCTTGGATCAACCATCCGAGAGTTTTATGATTGCATGATCGATAGCAACACCGAAACATTAATTTCTACTACAGACGTTCGGATCGAGTGTCTCTATGATGGACAACCATTGAACTTCAAGCAGAAGGAAAAGACACCACCTTCACAATCCCTGACTCCAGTCAAGGCATACGCTTGTGGTATGATGGCATGGGAAACACGCAGATATAAAACGAACATGGAGAGATACAACTCTGGATATCATGGTGGGGATGGAAAGACTGGATTCTTCCCAGTGTCTGGGTTTGCATCAGTTGATATTGATACAGTTGATGACTTTCTTTTGGCGGAGAGAATCGTAGAATCTATGGATAACGATCAAAAGATGGAAGTTCAATACTACGATCCAGAATTGCACTCGGGCGTTCGCTCAGAAGTTCATGTTCCTACTATTCTAAAGACTGACGGTGTAGAGGCCTCGAATTTCGAACAAGAGAATCAGACTATCACGAACCTCGATGACCTTTTAAAAAAAAACATGAATGATTCGTGGATGCATCGTGTTATAAATTCAGAGAGCAATAGTTGTTGTGTAATTCATCAAAGACCCGGCGAGGGTAATCGCCGTCACTATCATCCATCATGGAATGAGTGGTGGTATATACTAAAGGGAGAATGGGACTTCGAGATTGAAGGAACCGTTCATAGAGTTAAGAAGGGTGATCTGGTTTTCATTCCAAAGAACCGATGGCATTGTATCAAATGTGTTGGTGATCAACCCGCAGCAAGATTAGCAGTCAGCAGAGAAGACGTATCGCATGTCTATAAAAACGACTAATATGAGTTTCTGGGATATGCGGATTGACTTTGATAAAAGTCATGGAAGTTATCTCTTCGACAAGAATACTAACAGAGAGTACCTAGACTTCTTTGGTATGTACTCGTCTCTACCTCTCGGATACAATCACAAAGTATTTGATGAGGAGTTCCATCGTGAAATGAGAAGTATCTCTACCGTCAAGGTCGCCAACTGTGAATTTCATACGGACGTATATGATAGGTTCTGTGATAAGTTAAATCAGTTTGCTGGTCTTGGCAAGTACGAAAACTATCACTTTACTTGCACCGGATCATTGGCCGTCGAATGTGCTTGCAAACTTGCAATGGATTATAGTGGTAAGGATACCATAGTTTCCCTTGCGAATAGTTTTCATGGTATTCATTCTTATGGTAATTTCGCCACTAGTAAATTCTATCCAGTGAAAGATCGTCTTCATGGATTCCCCAATCTTCACTGGCCGAAAGTTCATAATGTATTTGAATTGGACTTTCAAATAACCAAAGGTAATGTTGCCGGTATTTTAGTTGAACCAATTCAAGCGACATTTGGGGACAATCATTTTAGCATGGGATATCTCAAGTCTATCTCTAAGATGGCAAAGGACAATGACATTCCATTGATCTTCGATGAGATTCAAACAGGGTTTGGTACAACAGGCAAACCTTGGTACTTCGAGCATCTTGATATCGAACCGGATATTGTTGTGTTTGGCAAAAAAAGTCAGGTGTCTGGTATCATGAGTACCCCAAAGATCCCGTTCACAAACGGCAGTCGTTTGTGTGTTACCTTTGATGGTGATATAGTAGACATGTTGAGATCAACTTATATAATGAAGGCATACGAAGAATATGACTTGCTAAATAATGCCATACAGCAGGGGAAAAAATTAGTCAACGATCTTTCCTCTGTGGATGGTTTGCTGAATGTGAGAGGCATCGGATTGATGATTGCTTTTGACATGGAAAGCAAAACCATCCGCGATAATTTTGTTGACAAACTCAAGAATAATGGTATGATATGTAATCCTACCGGAGAAAAGTCGGTTAGACTGCGACCAAACCTAGCAGTAACTGATGATGACATACAACAATGCATTTACACAATAAGGAGCAGTACATGAACAGTGCGCCATTTGGAAATCTAGAAGAACAGTTGAGAGAAAAAGTAGAAACTCCTGAGTGGGAGAGAATGATTGAAGGTATCAACAATGCTGATACCATTTACGTCATCGGTAACGGTGGAAACATGGCGGTTGCTAGTCATGCAGCAGCAGACATTACTCGTCTAACTAAAAAGAGAGTGTGGTCTTTAGATAGTCAGTCTCTTCTGACCTCCATCGCCAACGATTTCGGTTATGAAAACATCTTCAAGGATTGGTTAGATCTTTATGCCAATCCCAATGAACGAAGTATGGTTATTGGATTTTCTGGTTCTGGTAATTCTAAGAATGTTGTTTCTGCTCTTAATTGGGCAAACGAAAATCACAATTGGGCATGTACTTTGATCTCCGGATCTGGTTCTAACTGTCTAGATTCTAAGATCCCAGAGATCAATTTCGATAATGATTATTTTCATCAACATGAGATTCTTTCTGTCATGTGTTTCTACGAGATTGTATACAACCTCGGACACAAGTGTCCCACGATCAAGGCAGAATTGGTTCGTAAGTACGGAACTACCTGATGGACTTGTTTGGTAAAACTGCATTAGTAACCGGAGCATCTAGGGGAATCGGTAAAGCGATTCAAACTACCCTTTCTGCTGCCGGTGCAGTTGTTTATACCACAAGCAAATCTCATCAAGATCATGATACGCACATGCAGGTTGACTTTACAAACTCATCTTCGCGTGAAAACTTTTATTCTAAGATAAAAGATTTGAAGTTTGACATCTGTGTAAACAATGCTGGTGTCAATAAAATTAAATCATTTGATGGATTCACTCCAGAAGAATATGATCACATTATGGATGTTAATATTAAATCACCATTCAGGATAAATCAAATAGTTGGTAAAAGCATGAGTGATAATGGCGGTGGTAAAATTATTAACATCGCCTCTATCTACGGTGTTGTATCTAAACCACAAAGACTTCTATACACGATGTCAAAATCATCTCTAATTGGAATGACTAAAACTCTAGCGGTAGAATTAGCACACAAGAATGTGTTAGTTAACTGTGTATCACCGGGATTCACTTTGACAGATTTGACAAGAGAAGTTTTGGGTGACAGTGGTATCGAACAGACACAAAATAAAATACCTATGGGTAGACTTGCCAATCCGAAAGAGATTGCGAACACAGTTTTGTTTTTGTGTAGTGATCTAAACACTTATATCACTGGACAAAATATAATAATAGACGGGGGGTATGTCAGTGGTGAAAAATGAATTGGTGATCTCATCATCCTCACGAAAATATACCGTAGAGTTTTGTTCTTATCTCGATGTATTACGACAGTACGATACAGACGATGTTGTTTTTATTGTTGACGATTATCTTGATGTCTCTGATCTGAAAAACCACAAAGTAATTTCATTGACGGCATCAGAATATCAAAAGTCATTCGATGGAGTTGGTGAACTCATCTCTAAGTTAACCGAACTCGATATAACACGCAACACTAAGTTGGTTGCGTTTGGTGGTGGAGTTATTCAAGATGTAACTTCATTCACCGCATCAATAATGTTTAGGGGCATAGAATGGGATTTCATACCAACCACACTATTGGCACAGGGTGACAGTTGTATTGGATCGAAAACATCCATCAATTTTTCCAAGTATAAAAATAGACTGGGTAATTTTTATCCACCATCAGCAGTTTATATTGATGTTAGTTTGCTCGACACTCTCCCTCGTTTACAACTCATGTCTGGGTTGGGTGAACTTTTACATTACATAATGATCGACGGCGAGGAAAGTTTACGACTATTCCGAGATCACTTCCACGGGGGCGAAGTTTCCCTATCAGATCTTATCCGTAGGTGCTTGTTCATTAAAAAAACAATCATAGAAAATGATGAATTCGATAGGGGTGAGAGAATAATACTCAACTACGGACATTCATTTGGCCATGCCATTGAGGGTGCTATGAAAAATAAAATACCACACGGAATAGCAGTTGCATATGGTATGGACTGTGCAAATTTTATATCATGTAAAATGGGCATGATGAATAGATCAGACTACAATCGATACAACGAAGTGTTGTCTGCAATCTACAAGGAGTATCCGATCGAGAATATGGAAACGGGAGACATGATTCAGTGTTTGGGTAAGGATAAGAAAAACACCAGAGATTCATATCGAGTTATTCTTTCCCACACCGCCGGTGACATGTTTGTACAGGACATAAATAAGGACAGTACATTAAATATTATGATTGATGAGTGGAGACTAAATTATGAAGCAATTGCTGGTATCTGATAGCAAAAATTTTGTGTATCACTTCATACCAAGGGCGGGAGCAAGTTCCCTAAAGTACCATCTTCAGAAATATGTAGAAGGTATGATCCCAGTACACAGAGACAACGTAGAGGTTCATGATTCTCCGTTGCATAAGGAGATCCGCAAGGTTGCAAGACCAGTTGCTGATCTACCGAATTACCCAAACCATTTTAAGTTTGTGGTAGTTCGTAACCCATACGATAGAATAATTTCTTATTACTACGAGTATATTGCAGAGGACTTTGATAAATTCCTAGAGTATATCGATGTTCTTCGTCATGACTGGCAACCAAAAAAGCACGATCATGTTATTCCTATCCGGTACATGATGAACAAAACAACATACTATGATCGAATCTATAGACTAGAAGACAATGCATTTGAAATGATTCAGACTGAATTAAATCTTGATCCTTTTGATGATGTCCGATTTAGTGTGTCTTCTAGACTAGGTGAGCAAAACCCTCTAACAGAAACACAGATGAAAAATCTCTGTGATCTAGTAGAGGAAGTTTATAATATTGATTTACAAACTTTTAATTACACAAGAGAAGATTCAAATTACTTGAGGAGAATGCATTATGTTTGATTGGACAAAACCAACAGTCCAGATGCTTGGTAGATGGCAACCGTGGCACGATGGACACAGTGCCTTGTTTGAGAAAGCACTTGAAAAAACCGGCCAGGTATGTATTATGTGTCGAGAAGTCGGTGGAGTTGATGCTGGTGTAGAAGGACAGGCAGACAATCCATTTGAGTTTGATGAGGTTGCTGCACGAATCATAGAGGTGTTGGCAGAAAAAGGTTATGAGTATGGAGTTGAGTACATGATCCTTCGGATCCCTAATGTTATTGATATATCATACGGCAGAACTGTCGGTTACACCTTTACTGAACATGATCTTGGTGAGGAAGTTCATGGTATTTCCGCGACTAAGGTTAGAGCAGAAATGCGATCACGCGGAGAACTTTGAATGCCCATTGCCCATTGCACCGGACCATGGTCTGGTTTGTATTTAGATCTACCCTTCAAGTGTCATGTAGACACTAGACTCGTATCTAATTTCACCAGAGAATCAGACACAAAGTATGTTTACATTGACAGTGAACCGCCGTGGTCATGTTCATCGATCGATGAGATTAAATCTGCTGCGGAGCGATATGATTTAATTATGACAACATATAACGAGGACATCATCGAACAGATCCCCGGTTCAATCATGTATCATGTTCACCATGATCCTTACATAGACCCTGCATATAAACCAGAGTTTGATGAGAAAAAGTTTTATGTCAGTTACCTTGTTTCTAATTGGAAAGAAACAAAGCACGGTTTCTGGATTCGTAAACCAGCAGCAGAAATTCTGTCTAATCACAGTGTTCCGCACAAGGTATGGTCTGGTCGTCGAACTCCATACCCCGGCGCCGAACTGTTACCACAAACATACCCACCCACCGTGTTGGATGATTATAATAAATCAATTATGTTTGATGCTATGTTTTCTATCGCGGTGGAGAATCATATCCAAAGAAATCACTGGCAAGAAAAAATCCTTGGGTGCTTCTGGACACGAACCGTTCCTATCTACTTCGGTGCGCCGAACCTATCTGAGTTTGGATTCAGAGAGGATGGGATCTTTCAGTTTGATACTGAAGAAGAGTTGTCTGACATTCTAGATAGTCTTAGTCCTGAGTTGTATGAAGAAATGAAGGAAGCAATCGAACATAACTTTCAACTCGTCATGAGTGACTACAATATTTCGCAGCATGTTGATATCGCAAACGGGATCACCAAATATTTTCTTGGTGATGTGCCAGAGGCAAATCGATTTGTCAGTGTAGAAGAATTTAATAAAGGATGGCCATGGAAGAAGTAATAGATAATCCAATTATAGTAGACAAAGACTTTGACTACACTGGTTCGGGGAAGTTGCTTCGTGCCAAGAATCCAAACGAACCAATCTTCAGTGTCGTGGGACATTCTCTGAAAGTTTCTATAACTGCGGTGACTGTTGACAACGATCAAACACTAGTAGAGTACAGTGATATTGGTTCTGGTGTATTGTGGATTTTGGGATGTCAAGCAAAAAAATTAGTTACTGGTTTTGCTCCTGAGTCTAGTATTGTTGTGGTTGGATCTCAAGTTTCGTGTGATTTTCTTGACGATGTAACGGCACTTAACAAACTAACAAGGGCAAATTTAGGCAACACCCGCGAGTACAATGATGCCGTCGTCAATCCTATCCTGCATAACGAACCAACACCCGGAGAAGTTTTGACATTTCAACTAAAAAAGAATTTGACAAACGGTATTGGATGTGTTATAGTTAAGAATGAAAACATAACATATGTTGGAGGATTTGCTGGTGATCCAATCACGTTAGATTTAAACAACAATCCCACTGTATGGGAATGTTGCTCCCTAAATAATAGTAACAATTTACCCAGTAAATCAATTTTTATTAATTCATATCTTTCATCGTATTATGATGAAGATAACTTCGTTCATATTAATCCCCGTTCAACATTTGACTTGAAAGAACCTATCAAGTTCGCTGATAGAAAGAAAGGATCATAATGATTTTACTATCGAACCACCTACTTACTCTACCCGAATTCCAAAACGTGAAGAATGTTGTTGTAAGAATCAACATGGCACATGTGAAGGACAAGACCGAATTGGACAAGTTTGTTAATGTCGGTAAGGATATCTTTCTAGATTATCCAAAGGGCAGAAGTAAACCACCACGACCAACCCTACATGTCCCAGATGCACTAGAGATGATGGCAAAGTATCCGAACATCAAATACTTTGCAGTGTCAAACATCGAGACTCCATCTGAAGTGAACATGATCGCAAGTGTCCTCCCAGAACATGTTAATTTCTGTCCTAAGATTGAAACTGTCAAGGGTGTGGTTGGACTGGAAAAGATTTTCCAGACTGGACATGTTAAGCACATCATGCTTGACGCAGAAGATCTTTACACGGACACACAGAACGATGTCGAACTGTTCCTACAGTTGAAGGAAAGAGTACGAGCAACGTGTAAGCAGTATGATGTGGAATGTCTGGAACTCTACGGTGTAGTGTTCAAAGGATGAAAGTGCATTCAAAAATTGAACCCGATACTCTTATTGCAATTGTCAATCGATTTGACGATATATCAGAGTATCGAACAGATCTATCTCCTCCTGAAGAATTCTTACAGGGTTGTGCGAGAAAAATTTCTAAGTCTGTACAAGTCCCAGCACATAAACATATAGGGATTGTTAGAGAAACCACGATCACACAGGAGAGTTGGATCATTCATAAAGGCAGTGTTCGTGTTGCTTACTATGACATTGATGATTCTTTTTTGTTGGAGACGGATCTTCATGAAGGTGACTGTGCAATATTATATCGAGGGGGACATTCCCTTGAAGTTCTAGAAGACAATACTATTTTCTATGAGTTTAAAACCGGTCCTTACTTTGGTGTGGATGCAGATAAGGAAAATTTAAATGTATAAAATTTTAGACTTGGGTATGCATCCTTATGCAGATACATTCATCGGTAAAGATCAATTAAATTTGTCCGAACCTGTTTATCCCTTAGAGTGTTTTCTGGACACAGATACAGGCGAAGTCAGACTTGGTACTCAAACTGAACCCGATGAGAGATATAATCTATATGATTATTCTTACACATCATCAAATTCTAATTTTTCTAGAACACACTGGATTTCATATGCAAATGAAGTCAGTGAATTTTTGAATTTACCCGAAGGTTCCTCTGTTATTGAAATTGGATCTAATGATGGATTCCTGACAAAGCAATTCATTGATAGAGGTTTTGATGCGATTGGTGTTGATCCTTCACCATACATGTGTTCTTTGGCAAACGAACGTGGTGTCCCAACATATAATACACTCTTCACCAGCAAGTCTGTCCCCACAATCAAACAAGATTTTAGATCTGCTGATTTAGTTGTTGCCAACAATGTATTTAATCATGCAAACGATACAGTAGACTTCGCTCAGGGTGTATCGGATTTGTTGTGTGATGATGGTGTGTTTGTATACGAACTTCCTTATTGGTACAATACAATCCGCGACGGTAAGTTTGATCAGATCTATCATGAACATGTGACTTATTTCACAGCAAAATTTTCTTATGAAATGTTGAAGAGAGTTGGACTGGAGATATTTCATATCGAGGTAGTGGATTATCACGGAGGATCCCTTCGTGTGTTTGCTCGTAAATGTTCGAACGTACAACTACAACCTATAACTGAAGAATTTATTCAACGTGAAACTGAGTTTGGATTATTTGAACCAAGTATGTACAAGAAGTTCCAGACAAAATTAACAGACGATAGGAACAAATTCCTCAGTAAAATCTATGACATAAAGTCAAAGGGATACCCTATTGTTGCCGTTGGTGCTGCCGCCAAGGGAAATACATTTTTAAATTACTACAATCTAGATAAAACAGTTTTAGATTATGTAACAGATATATCTGAACATAAGCAAGGAAAGTATACTCCGCTGACCAGAATTCCCATAGTCTCTGATGAGATATTTTCTAGATATGATAAAGTTTATGCTTTGATTTTATCTTGGAATATTTCAGACATCATAAAGACATCGTTGAACAAGATAAATAGTAACATAGAATTTATATCATTACCGGAGTGAAAATGAAAATTAAGAATGTTTGGGATGTTCCGAGTCCCCCTCTAGAAAAGCACGAAGATAATAGGGGCATGATCGTTGATGTTTTCTATAACGAAAGCATAGATCATGTTGCCACTATCAAATCAAATGCAAATTGTCTTCGGGGTAATCACTACCACAAAGAAACAACACAACACATTTTAATAACCGCTGGTTCCCTTGAGTATTGGTACAAACCAATTGACTCTAACGAACCTGCCAAATATGTCGTGGCAAATGTTGGGGATATGGTTTCTACTCCACCCAACGAAATCCATGCTCTAGTTATTGGTGATGATGGAAATGAATTTATAGTTTTTAGTCAAGGTCTTAGAGGTGGATCTGATTATGAAAGTGATACGTTCCGTGTTGATTCCATTGTACCGGAAGATAGATTAAAATGAATTATGTCGATCAGTTTGAAAATGCTATAGCAGAGTTTTACGGTGCGCCTTACGCAGTTGCCGTTGACTGTTGTACACATGGAATAGAGTTGTGTCTGAGATATACGAAGTCCAATGACGTAAGTATCCCAACAAGAACTTATCTTTCTATCCCAATGACTGCCGAGAAACTTGGACTGTCGTGGGTTTGGAACGACGAAGACTGGCAAGATTACTACACGATAGGAAATACAAACATTATAGACGCTGCCGTATTTTGGAAACGTGGAGGTTACATACCCGACACATTTATGTGTTTGAGTTTTCAGTTCCAGAAGCACCTCAGTTTAGGTCGTGGAGGCATGATCTTAACCGATGATAAAAATGCTGCTTTGTCCTTGAAAAAGATGTCATATGATGGTAGAATACCTAATGTGCCATGGAGGGAACAGAATGTTGATACTATGGGATATCATTATTACATGACACCCGAAACTGCACAACTTGGTTTAGATAAACTAGACGAAGTAATTGATACAAAACCGCGTGAATGGTTAGTGACTGACTATCCGGACTTAAGAAATATGGAGATTTTTAAATGAGTAAAGTGGCATTTATTACGGGTATCTCTGGTCAAGATGGGAGTTATCTAACAGAACATCTTCTTGATCAGGGTTATGAAGTTCATGGTATTGTTCGGAGACAATCGACATCCGAGAATCAAGAGTCCAGACTAAATCACCTAGAAAATCACGATAGGTTACACACCCGATATGGTGACTTGCTTGATCCAACATCTTTATCTCAAGTGATGATTGATGCTAAACCAACACACATCTTCAACCTCGGTGCCATGAGTCATGTCCGAGTTAGTTTTGATGTGCCACAATTTACGATCGAGACAAATGGAATCGGCGTGCTTAGTATGTTGGAACTGTATCGTCAGCACTGTCCAGAGGCAAAGTTCTATCAAGCATCTTCTTCTGAAATGTTTGGTAACTCTGTAGACGAAGATGGTTTCCAACGAGAAACAACTCCACTTACTCCAGTCAGTCCATACGGTTGCTCGAAGGTTCTGGGATATAATCTAGTTCGTCACTATCGCAATGCGTACAACCTTCATGCATGTAACGGTATTCTCTTCAACCACGAATCTCCACGCCGCGGTTCCAACTTTGTAACCAGCAAGGTAGTCAAGACTGCCGTCCAAATCAAACTTGGACTTGTGGATAAACTAGAACTAGGTAACATGGATTCGTATAGAGACTGGGGACACTCCAAGGATTATACTCGTGGAATGATTGATATCATCAATCACGATGTGGCAGATGACTTTGTTCTTTCGACTGGTGAGACACACTCGGTTCGTGATCTTGTTGATGTGGTATTCAGTCACCTCGATTTGAACTGGGAAGACTACGTTGTACAGAATCCAAAGTACATGCGTCCAGAAGAACTGAAGTACCTGAAAGGTGATTGCACAAAGGCAAAAGAAACTTTCGGATTTAAACTTGAGTACACATTTGAATCGATGATGCACGAAATGGTGGATCATTGGATGGAAGTATTTAAACGATGAGTTATTTGGTTACAGGTGGTGCAGGATTTATCGGTAGTAACTTAGTCGAGACTCTTCTTTCTGATGGAAGAGAAGTTGTTTGTTTGGATAAGAATGCTCACGGAACTTGGCATCCAAATTCTAAAAACTACGTTGGTTCCATTAACAATGTTCCTCTACTCACCGAAGTGATTGATCGCTACAATATAGACACGATCTTTCACATGGCAGCAGAAGCAAGTATTCAAGTTTCATTGGAAGATCCCGTACATACTACACGACAGAATGTTTTAGGAACGAATAGAGTTCTTCAGACTGCAAGAGAATGTGGTGTAGAACGTGTCATTTTTTCTTCCACCTGTGCCGTATATGAGTGCGATCACCTGATTCAATGCGAGTCCTCTCATCTGAAACCAACACTGAATCCGTATGCGTTGTCAAAATATTGTGCTGAACAATTGTGTGAGTATTACAACAACGATCTCAATGTAAACACCTTTCGTTACTTCAACGTATACGGAAACGGACATCGTGTCGATGGAGCATATCCTCCAGTGATTGCAATTTTCATGGAGAGGTATAAGAACGGTCTTCCTCTGGAGATTGTTGGAACCGGAGAACAGAAACGAGATTTTGTTAATGTCTCTGATGTGGTTCGTGCCAATGTAATGATGGCAGATTCTGACATCAAGGGTGGGATTTATAATGTTGGTTCTGGTGTAAACCATTCAGTGAAGGAACTTGCCAACATGATATCAAAAAACCAAATACATATAGAGCAGAGAAAAGGTGAAGTCACCACCACTCTTGCGAACATTCATAAAATTAAAACTGAATTGAACTGGTCACCCGAAACTTCTATCGGGGACTGGATAAAAAATGAACTGGAGATGAGTTGATGGATAACCCACGCCCAAAAATTACCCTTTGTATGATTGTAAAGGACGAACACCACTGTATCGAAAGGTGTTTGGAGTCTTGCTATCCTCACATCGACAGGTATGATATCACTGACACCGGATCGACTGATGGCACACAGGACATCATCAAGAAGTTCTTTGATGAAAAGGGAATCCCCGGTGAAGTTCATCAGTCTGATTGGAAAGGATTCGGTGATCATGCTGGTAAGATGGGATCACGCACCGAGTCACTCCACAATGCCGAGAAGAGTGATGCTGAGTATGCATGGGTTATTGATGCAGACGACTCAATCGCCGGTGACTTCCGTTGGCCCGAGGAGATGAACATTCATTCGTACTCACTGAAGATTCATCGTGGCGATTTCACATGGTGGAGAAATCAAGTCTTTAAACTTGGTATGGGTTGGAAGTATTCTGGTATTCTGCATGAATATGCTAATTGTGATAATGGTGCAGAACCAGTAACTTCTGTGCGTATAGATGGTAACTATCACGTTGAGGCAAGAACAGAAGGAAATCGAAACGTCGATATTGATCCAGTTGAAAAGTACAGCAGAGATGCCGTGGTTCTTGAAGAAGCAATCAAGGACGAACCAGACAATCATCGGTATTGGTTTTACCTTGGACAAAGTTACTTCGATTCACAGCAATGGGTCAAAGCGTCTGAAGCATATGCAAAACGTGCTGCTCTTGGTGGTTGGGAAGAGGAAGCATTCTATTCATTGTTTCGCGTAGCAATTTGTTCTTCCCTATTAGAAGAACCAATTGACGTTCAAGCACACAAGTACATACAGGCATATGACTACCGACCGATCAGGGCAGAACCTCTACACCAGATTGCTCGGATGTATCGCATGAACAACATGCCACGGGCAGCATATCTTTATGCAAAACAAGCAGCATCTTTACCTTATCCACATGGTGATATTTTATTCCTTGCAGATGAAGTATACAAGTGGCAGGCACTCGATGAACTGGGTGCGACTGCTTTCTACTGTCACGACTATGAAGTTGGATTCCATGTTATGGAGAAACTTGTCAGCGAAAGACACTATCCCGAGTCGGAACACACTCGTATGTTAGAGAACCACCGGCAGTATTCACTGAAGGTTCAGGAACTACACACGCAGAGAGAAGCACAGCGGCAAGCAGAAGCAGAGACACAGAAGCAAAAGAAGGACAAAGAAGTCCGTAAGAAGAATTCCTACAAGAAGCGAAAGGGTAAGAATTGACTAGTACAATTGTGAAGATTAATAAATTATATGATGGTGTAAATACACCCACCCATGCTACCAACGGTTCGGCATGTTTCGATATTCGTGCCTATGTACCAGAAGGGCATGTCGTAACGATCTACGATCGCTTCAACTCGGCATTTGATGTCCCGTGTTCCGACAATGGAATTGTACTTGAACCATCAGAAAGGATGCTAGTGCCTACGGGGTTCAGTATGGCAATTCCTCTTGGGCATTCAGTGCGACTTCATGCACGTTCTGGAATTTCTTTGAAGAATGGGGTTGCATTAGCAAATTCTCAGGGTATAATAGATTCAGACTACCGGAAGGAAGTATTCGCATTGCTACACAATACGTCTGCTGAACCTTTCCGGATTGAACATGGAGATAGAATCTGCCAAGGTGAGGTCGTTGAGATGGTGAATTTTCAGTTCGAAGAAGGTGTCATCTCAAATGAATCTCTCGAACGTGTTGGTGGTTTCGGAAGCACAGGAATTAATAATGACTAGAGATGAATTGCTCAAACATCATTCAGAACTTTGTACTCAAGCAAGAGAACTGATGAATCTAAAAAATCGTGACTATGCCGGTGCTGGTGGAGCAGAACCATTCGCCAATTTTACTCGTTGTGAGGCAATGGGTATTTGTAGAACTGAAGAAGGATTTCTTGTTCGTATCACAGACAAGATGAGTCGCTTGAGTTCTTTCATACAATCTGGTAAGATGCACGTTGAGGACGAGTCTTTCCAAGATACATGCCTCGATGTGATTAACTATATGGTTCTACTTTCTGCGTATATCAAGGATAAAGATGCCGAGTGATTTCTTCTACACTAACGTGTCAATGATTGGCGACTACATCCTCTACCGAGGAATCAAAGACGGAAAACCCACACAGATTCGAGAAAAATACAACCCGACACTCTTCCTTCCATCGAACGAGAAAACCAAGTATCGTACATTAGATGGTAAGTTTGTCGAACCGATCAAACCCGGACAAGTTTCAGACTGCCGGGACTTTGTTCGTAGGTATGATGGAGTCCAAGGGTTTCAAGTCTACGGCAACACTGACTATGTGTATCAGTTCATCGGTGACATCTTTCCCAAAGAAGTCGATTATGACATCGACAAGATCAAGATCGCCAGTATCGATATCGAGACGACATGCGAGGGTGGATTCCCACAGATATCAGATCCCAACGAACAAGTGATTACGATCACCTATTGCCTTGACGGTAAGTATTTCGTCTTCGGTCTTGGTGAGTTCGAACTTCCTGAAGAGTATGAACAATACTCATTCGACAACGAAGAGGATCTGCTTCGTACATTCTTGGAGTTGTGGAGCGAAGACTATCCGGATATTGTAACCGGGTGGAACATCAAGTTCTTCGACATCCCATACCTTGTAAACCGAATGAATCGTGTGTTGGGTGAACGAGAAGTGAACGTCCTTTCTCCGTGGAAAAAGATTAGATCCAAGACGATTCAGAAAATGAATCGAGAGCATGAGACGTTCCAGATCATGGGTGTTTCTGTTCTTGACTATCTCGATCTCTACCGAAACTTTACCTATATTAACCAAGAGTCGTATCGACTGGATCACATTGCCAACGTCGAACTGGGTGATGCGAAACTATCCTACGACGAGTTCGACAGTATGGCGGAGTTCTACAAGAAGGACTTCCAGAAGTTTGTCGAGTACAATGTCAAAGATGTGGAACTGATCGTTCGATTGGAAGATAAACTCAAACTCATCGAACTGTCATTGGCACTTGCGTACTCTGCCAAGGTAAACTTCGAGGATGTGTTCTCCCAAGTTCGAACGTGGGATCAGATCATCTATCATTATCTTTCGGAACAGAACATTGTGATTCCAATGAAGTCTGGTTCCAAGAAGGACGAACAGTTTGCTGGTGCGTATGTTAAGGATCCAATCGTAGGACAACATGACTGGGTTGTGTCTTTCGACTTGAACAGTCTGTATCCCCACTTGATCATGCAATACAACATCAGTCCTGAGACGAAGATCGAACAGGACAAAGATTACATGATTACGCCTAATGGTATCCTTGAGGGAAGTGATCGTCCGAAGAAGGCCTTGCTCAACCACAAGAGTAAAGACTACTCGATCGCTGCCAACGGAACGTGCTACCGTCGAGACGTTCAGGGGTTCCTCCCTGCGTTGATGGAGAAGATGTACGAAGAACGTAGCATGTACAAGAAGAAGATGATTGAATGTCAGAAGCAGAAGGAGAAAGATCCCGACAATCGGGAACTAGACTACCAGATTGCAAAGTTCAACAACTTCCAGTTGGTTCGTAAGATTCAATTGAACTCTGCTTATGGTGCGATTGGTAATCAATACTTCCGCTACTTCGATGTCGATATGGCAGAAGCAATCACCTTGTCCGGGCAGTTGAGTATTCGCTGGATTCAGGATTCACTAAACAAGTTCCTGAACAATGCTCTCGACTCCGATGACAAAGACTACATCATCGCAAGTGACACAGACAGTGTGTACATTGGCCTTGGTGATCTAGTAGACAAGGTTTGCACGAAGAAGGACGATACATCCATCGTAGATTTCCTTGATAATTCATGTGAGAAGATCATTGAACCATTCATCGAGAAGGAGTATAATCAACTCTCTCGTATGATGAATGCATACACCAACAAGATGGTGATGGGTAGAGAAGTCATTGCGAACAAGGGTATTTGGACTGCCAAGAAAAGGTACATGCTCAATGTGTTCGACTCCGAGGGCGTTCGGTACGCCGAACCGAAACTCAAGATCATGGGTATCGAGACGAGTCGGAGTTCAACTCCTGCGATCGTTCGCAAGAAACTCAAGGAGGTGATCGGGTTGATCATGTCCACGGATGAGGATACTATTATCCAGTTCATCGAGGAGTTCCGGGATGAATTCAATCAACTCGATCCCGAGGAGATCTCGTTCCCCCGTTCCGTGTCTGGCATGGAGAAGTATCAAGACAGCAACACTGTTTACGGAAAGGGTACACCCATCGCAGTCAAGGGATCCCTGATATATAATAGGATGATTAAGATCGGTGGTTTGTCCAGAAAATACAGATCAATTGTTGAGGGTGATAAGGTGAAGTTTACTTACCTCAAGGTTCCAAACCCAACGAACGATCATGTCATCGCCTTTCCAAATAGTTTACCAAAAGAACTTGACATTCATAGGTTTGTAAACTATGATCTACAGTTTGATAAAAGTTTCCTCGATCCACTGAAGAATATTCTGAACGTGGTTGGTTGGAACACAGAAAAAGTTAACACACTCGAATCGTTTTTTGCATAGGAGATATAAAATGAAATGGATTGAAGTAAATTATGTTTGGTTGGATGGAAACATCACACCACAACTTCGTAGTAAGACTAAGTTGATTGAAGTAGATGATGATCAAGAGAGCATGAATCTTCAGATGATTCCCGAATGGATGTTCGATGGATCTAGTTGTAATCAGGCAGACCCACATAAAAGTGATTTGATCCTTCGACCATACAGTCTGTCGAAGACACCGTGGGAAACCTTTGTTGTGTTCTGTGAGGTATTCAACTCAGACGGAAAGACGCCACACGAAACAAACTATCGTGCGCCTCTTCGCATGACTCTCAAAGACAATCCAGAAACCAGAGATTACTGGTTCGGAGTCGAGCAAGAGTATGTTATTTACAACACTGAAACTAGTACGATTCTTGGGTGGGAACAGGGTACTCCCGGACCACAGGGCCCATACTATTGTGGTGTCGGTTCAATGAGATCTGTTGGACGAAACTTTGTGAACGAACACTATGCAACTTGCAAGACAATGGGTGTTCCCATTGAAGGTGCAAACGCCGAAGTCATGCTCGGGCAGTGGGAGTATCAGGTTGGATACATGGACGCACTAACCGTTGCTGATCAACTTTGGATGGCAAGGTATATGGCAGAACTGATTAGTGAGAGATATAAGTATTCCATTAGTCTCCACCCCAAACCAAAGACCGGTGACTGGAACGGTTCGGGCGCACACATCAACTTCTCGACTCCATCCATGCGTATGGCAAAGTCATCCAGTATAGAATATCTGGAAAGTGTTTGTGATGAGTTCGGTAATCATCCTGAACTGATTCGTGTCTATGGTGAAGACAATAATCTTCGACTGACAGGAAAGCATGAGACTGCACACATCGAGGACTTCTCGTATGGTGTTTCGGATAGAACCAAATCTATCCGCATTCCTGCCGATACTGCAAACGAAGAACGCGGACATCTCGAAGATCGAAGGCCTGCGGCAAACATGGATCCATATCAGGCGTTTACATCTATCATTGGTGTATTGCAACAAGTACCAGTGGCCGCGATCCGCGGCGGCGATGAAACTGAGGTAGAGCATGAAGTTGAAAGTGGAACTTGAACATGCAACATTGAAGGTTGCACATAATTTAATTTCTGATAGAATAGATGATCTTGGGAGGAGTATAAAATTCCTCATGAAAGACAAGTCATGTCCAAAGGACATTCTAGAAGATAAAATGAATCGGCGTGAAAAATTGCGTGAAGCACAAGAAGATATTGGGAGATTACAGAATGAGTTTTCTTAATGAAATGATCGGTAAGACAGGCAACAAATATGCAAGCGTTGTTGCAGATGGTTTAGAAGGAGCAGATGTAGATGGATTCGTTGATACTGGGTCTTATGCTTTTAATGCTCTGCTTTCTGGCAGTTTGTACGGGGGTATACCTGATAATAAAATTCTTGCGATCGCTGGCGAAAGTGCAACTGGTAAGACGTACTTTACGATTGGCATTGTACATAAATTTCTCCGTGATAACCCTGATGGTGTTGTTCTGTATTTTGACAGCGAGCAGGCAGTAACTTCTGACATGTTCAAGGATCGTGGATGTGATCCGGATCGAGTTGCAGTTTTCCCTGTTGCTACTGTAGAGGACTTCCGTCACCAAGCAATTACGGTTGTGGACAATTACCTTGAACTTGCAAAGAAGGATAAGAAACCAATGCTTATCTGTCTCGACTCGCTTGGTATGCTTTCGACTGCCAAAGAGATGGAAGACACAGCAGAAGGAAAGGGTACGAGAGATATGACTCGGGCCCAAGTAATCAAAGCAACCTTCCGCGTCCTTACCCTCAAGTTGGGCAAGGCAGGAATTCCTCTGATCATGACAAATCATACTTATGATGTCGTTGGTTCTATGTTCCCGATGAAGACTATGGGTGGTGGTTCTGGACTAAAGTATGCTGCTTCGACTATCATATATCTCACAAAGAAGAAGGTGAAAGAAGGAACCGATATCATCGGAAATATCATTCACTGTAAACTCTTCAAGGGACGAATGACCAAAGAGAACTCGATGATCGATGTCATGCTGAACTATGATGAGGGATTGAATCCATACTATGGACTTGTCGAGATTGCCATTAAGTACGAGATCTTCAAGAAGGTTTCTACTCGATTGGAAATGCCAGACGGAAGTAAGGTTTTCGAGAAGGTTCTATATAGAACCCCCGAGAAGTATTTCACACCAGAGGTAATGAAGCAAATGGAAGTTGCCGTTGCAAAGGAATTCAAATACGGCATCGAAGAAGAAATTCAAGAAAAGGAAGAAGAAAATGTCGAAGATAGCGTTCAGTGATACATACGAATTTATCGAGTACAAGTCAGAAGACGAACTGCTCGAAGGCGCCCTCAAGGTAACTGATGGGGATTATAAAGACCTCGTATATCGATATGGACTAGTACAGTTCAAAGAGAACGAGGGACAGATGATCATGAATTTCCAGTTTGAGATTCTTGAGAATCCACACGAAGTAAATACCGAGGACAACGGCGGCCTCATCGATTATATGGGAGATGTTTTATGCGAAATCATGGAAGAAGAGTTGCAAAATCCCAAAGATGTGGTAGAATATAAGGAAGAACAGTTCGACGAGAAAATGCAGTCAACTGTCGCCAAAATGAAATCCGAAATTGAGGAAATGAGAGACTCTTCCAATGAATCAAGAGAACAATACCGTAGAGAAACTGATCCTTCAGAACCTAATTCTGAATGAGGAGTATTCACGGAAGACCGTGCCGTTTTTGCACGGTGAGTATTTTCACGACATCGTAGAAAAGACTCTGTTCAAGTCTGTTCAAGATTTTATCCTAGAGTATGGCAATCGTCCCACAAAAGAGGCGATTGTCATCTCTTTGGATACCCAAAAGAACCTAACACAAGATCAATTCAATTCATGTGTTGAAGTGTTGAATGATCTGTGTGATTCGTTCACTGAACAGGATGATGAATGGTTGTACGAGAAGAGTGAAAAGTTCTGCAAAGACAAAGCAGTCTACAATGCCATCATGGAGTCTATCCACATCATCGATGGTAAGAACGAAACACAAACAGAAAACGCCATACCAGAAATCCTATCAGAGGCCCTCTCGGTTTCCTTTGATACTCACATCGGACATGATTACATCGAAGATGCTGATGAACGATATGAGTTCTACCATAAGGCAGAATCTAAGATTCCGTTTGATCTTGAGATGTTCAATACAATCACACAAGGTGGTACACCAAACAAGACACTGAACATGATTCTTGCCGGTACTGGTGTGGGTAAGTCTTTGTTTATGTGTCATCATGCAGCAGCGTGTCTTTCACAAAACAACAACGTACTGTATATCACATGTGAGATGGCAGAAGAACGGATTGCAGAACGTATCGATGCCAACCTAATGGACATCACTATGGATGACATGAAGTCACTACCAAAGCAGATCTACGACAAGAAGTTGGAAACTGCAACTCAGGGTTGTACGGGTAAACTGATCGTCAAGGAATACCCTACTGCCACAGCACATGCAAATCACTTCAGGGCATTGCTCGATGAACTGAAACTAAAAAAGAAGTTTATTCCTGATATTATCTTCATCGATTACCTAAATATCTGTGCTTCGTCACGAATGAAGCAAAATGCAAACGTAAACTCCTACACATATATCAAGGCCATCGCGGAAGAACTTCGCGGTCTTGCAGTTGAACGGAATGTCCCAATCTTCTCAGCAACACAAACCAACCGATCGGGATTCAACAACAGTGATGTTGGACTTGAAGATACGTCCGAGTCATTCGGATTGCCAGCAACGGCAGATTTGATGTTTGCTTTGATTTCCACTGAAGAACTAGAAGAAGCAAATCAGATGATGATCAAGCAGTTGAAGAACAGGTATAATGATGTTATTACCAACAAGAAATTTGTTGTCGGTATTAACCGTGCGAAGATGAAACTGTTTGATGTGGATCCACATGAACAAACGGGATTGGTTGATACCAATCTATCAGAAGATACCGAGTATGGTAATGGATTTGGTGAGGACTCGTTCAAGCAGAAATTTGCTGGATGGAATGTTTGATGTCCACATATATTGATAAGAAGTTTATTAATTTTCTCTCACCCCAACTAGAAAAGTTCGCTTGGAAGCGAGACAATCTGGCGAATTGCAGATGTCCTATCTGTGGTGATTCAAAGAAAAACAAGAACAAGGCCCGTGGGTTCTTCTTTCAGAAGGGAACCGACTTCTTTTACAAGTGTCACAACTGCGAGGCAAGTTTTTCTTTGTATCGATTACTCGAACAGGTTGCCCCCAACTTAATGAAAGAATATGCTCTAGAGCGGTGGAAGAATGGAGAGACAAACAAGTCTAACTATATACAACCGAAGGAAAAAGAGATGTTCAAGTTTTCAAGACGAGATCCAAAACCAAGACCAGGAATCCTGAAGGGTATACCTTGCATCAAGGAATTGTCTAAGGATCATCAGTGTGTTGAGTTTGTCAACATGCGAGGCATTCCAAAGGAACACTGGGACAAGTTATACTATACAGATAACTTCGGATCATTCATGAAAAGAATTGATCCAGATCGTTATGATATGGTGGGAGCAGAACCCAGACTAATCATACCGTTTTTCAACAAGGACGGGGAAGTTGTAGCAGCACAAGGTCGCAGCATCAATTTCAAAGAGGATGCAAATCGCAGACGAACTGTCAAGTATCTCACGGTAAAGAGCGATAAGTCTTCTGATAGACTTTGGTATGGACAGTGGCGAGTCGATCCAAAGAAAAGGATCTACATCGTAGAAGGACCCCTCGACAGTCTCTTCTTGCGTAATTCAATTGCAATGGTTGGTGCTGGCGCACTTGATCAAATCCCAGCACATCTCAAGCACAGTGATGGTGTTTATGTATTGGACAATGAACCAAGGAATATCCAGATAGTTCGATACAACGAAAGACTGATTGAACTTGGTAAGAAAATTTGTATTTGGCCTTCTTCGATTAAGGAGAAGGATATCAATGACATGGCATACAATAAATCAACTCGAACAATCGAGAAGGTTATCAACGACAACACGTTCACTGGAATGAGAGCAACCCTCAAACTAAATCAATGGAGACGAGTATAGAATGTCCGAAATTTCAGTATGGATGTGGGTAGGGTTTCTCCTCGCCGCATACAGTGTGATTGCAAATGATTCGATCCAGACTCTCGGAACTTGGATTGCGAGTAACAAAAAGGTAAACTGGAAGTATATGTGGGTATACGCCTCATCTGTGCTTCTTATTGCCATCTGGTACGGTTGGTGGGCATACGACGGGGATATATCTTACGGAAGACTCAACAAGATTCCGTTTGAGGGAGTAGAATGGTATCAAGCACTGGCCCCAGCAGTGCTTCTTGTATTGACCCGTTTCGGTGTTCCCGTTTCTACTTCATTCCTAGTGCTTTCTGCCTTTGCATCAACACTGGTGCTACAGAAGGTTCTGATGAAGTCGATGCTTGGGTATGCTGTTGCAGGTGTTGCCGCATATTTCATCTGGTTGATGCTCACTCGTCTGATCGATGAAGGTAAGAGTGTAAAGGACACAAACAAAAGAAGATGGATGGTTGCTCAGTGGATAACCACGGGATTCCTTTGGTGGACATGGTTAAGTCACGACATGGCAAACATCGCCGTGTATCTCCCACGACAAATTCCAGTTGGTGTCATGTTTGTTATCTCCGCCGTATTCGTTGGTGGACTTGCATGGATGCTTCAGCACCGAGGTGGTAGGATTCAGGAGATCGTAGTACAGAAGAAAAATACTAAATATGTACGTTCTGCAACCTTGATTGATCTCTTTTACTTTGTTATACTGTACATCTTCAAGGAAGTAAACGATATTCCAATGTCAACAACTTGGGTATTCGTTGGACTTCTTACTGGTAGAGAACTTGCCATTGCCTCTTTCCGTCAAAAGGATGGTATCAAGAAAGTGTTCCCGATTGTAGGGAAAGATTTCTTGAAGTTAATGGTTGGATTGGCAGCATCTGTTATTATCGTACTAATTGTTCAAAATATTAAGGATTGATATCATGAGAGTTTTAGATAGAGGACATGTTCAACTCGTCGATCACATGGGAAGTGATTTGACCGTTTGCAATGCAGCGAGAGTTTCATTCAATAAAGAAAGTGATTGGTGTACAGACGAAGCAGCAGTCACCCGACTTGCCGAAAGTGGATCCCAATATCATCCCGAAGACGTAAGAGATCTGTGTGATGGTGATAAGAAGTTGATTCGCTACCTTGCGACTCATGGACATTGGACGCCGTTTGCACATCCTCAAATCACGCTGAGAATCAAGGCACCCGTGTCAATTCGCACTCAGTTCTTCAAGCACAAGCAAGGATTTGTTGAAAATGAGATCTCTCGCCGTTATGTCTCGTTCGAACCAGAGTTTTACTACCCATCATGGCGAGGGAAACCAACAGATGGAGCAAAACAAGGCAGTGATGACTTCATTTCGGTTCATCCTGAGGCAGAGAAGAACTTTGATAATGTGATGCGTCTTGCAATGTATACATACAATGAACTACTTCGTAATGGAGTCGCTCCAGAGCAAGCACGATTCGCTCTCCCGCAGGGAATGTACACGGAATGGTTCTGGACGGGTTCTCTTGCAGCGTATGCAAGATTCTACAAGCAACGCATCGATGAACATGCTCAGTGGGAGATCCGAGAGTATGCGGATACGATCGGCAAGGTAATTCAACCCCTTTTCCGTGAATCGTGGAAGTATCTCACGGCATAAATAATAAAAAAGGAGTCTATTTATGCCCTCAGCATATCACGAAATAATAATCGAACAGGGTGAAACCCTATCATTATACTTGACATTCAAGGACGCAACTGGTGCAGTTAAAGATCTTTCTGGACACACCGCCGATATGATGTGTCGTCGATCTGCTCTTGCAGACGCTATTTTGTTTCATGCTCAGGGTTCTATCAACGCAGATGACAGTGTATCTTTTTCTGGATTGACTGGTGGTGGTGTGACTGGTGAATATACTCCGGGAAATACATTTGAAGGGACTGCTGGTTCGGGTGGAATAACTCTAAACTCAAGTAGTGCAGGTGCAACTGGCACAACGGGCGGAATTCTCATTCAGATGGATGCTGCTACAACTAAGAATCTTCCGCGTGGTAGATTCTTTTATGATCTGGAGATCAATCAACAAGGAACCGTGACTAAAGTTGTTAGTGGTAGATTTGAAGTTCTTGGGGAGATCTCCAGATGAGTCAGAACCGAGTAGAAATCCAACAATCAAATCCAAGTATAACCATTGCATCTAATGCTGGTTTACCTGGTCCAGTGGGCCCTGCTGGTTCTGGTGGTGGAGGTGGTGGATCGGATGGATCTACTGGTGCTACCGGAGCAACTGGACCTACTGGCGCCCAAGGAACAACTGGTTCTACCGGAGCAACTGGACCTACTGGCGTCCAAGGAACAACTGGTTCTACCGGAGCAACTGGTGCTGCTGGCGCCCAAGGAACAACTGGTTCTACCGGAGCAACTGGTGCTACTGGACCAGCAGGTTCTGATGGTGACGATGGTGATCCTGGCGCTGCTGGCGCCCAAGGAACAACTGGTTCTACTGGTGCTACCGGAGCAACTGGTGCTACTGGACCAGCAGGTTCCGATGGTGACGATGGTGATCCTGGCGCTGCTGGCGCCCAAGGAACAACTGGTTCTACCGGAGCAACTGGACCGGCCGGATCTGCTGGGGGAGTTTCTGCTGATGCAGGACTAACACTTAATGGAAGCACAATTGGTATAGATCCAACCGCCGTAATTCATATCGCTGGTATCTCTAGTGATGGTGGTGCTACCTTTGGTGATTCGATTATCATTCCACTTGGCAAGAGCATGACCAATAATCAAAGTTCAGTACTTCGACCAACTGTTAAATTATCAACCAGTGAAGTTATAATTGATTCCAAATCCAGTGGTACGCCGGGAAGAATTATTGTAAGCAGTAGTGAAGTAAAAACAAAGTTTGTTCCTTTCGTATCAGAACAACTGATAAATGCCCAAGCGGGTATCTCAATGGATGCCGCTGGTATCACCTTCGCTGATGGAACTCACCAGACGACCGCAGTCAATCCAACCGCCGTAATTCATATCGCTGGTATCTCTCTTGACGCTGGTGGTATTGATCTTCCAGATGTAAGTTTCGTTGGTAATACTGCAAACATGCACATAGAGTATAATAGTGACAGTGTAATTAAGATCAAACAGGGAACCAGCACAAAAGGAATGTTCCAGAACAATAATTTTGATACTTTTACTACAATAAACCGTTTTAATTCTGGTCTTATCCATGCAAAGTTGGGTATCTCTGCTGATAATGGTATCAATTTAGGTACTGGTATCACCTTCGCTGATGGAACCCATCAAACAAGTGCCGCTGGTATCACCTTCGCTGAAACAATCCATGTCGCTGGTATCTCTAGTGATGGTGGTGCTACTTTTGGTGGTAATCTTACTGTTGATGGTGGATCGACGTTCAATGACACTGTGAATATTGCTGCTGGTAAAAACGTCGTCGTTAATCTCAACTCTAAACTTGTGAGTGCCTCTGGTGGCAATGGCATTAAATTTAA
>Ga0209337_1000365_pt1 | contig 36089 bp, 36 predicted proteins | sample LinPmetageLP53_FD_184044 | JGI IMG/M metagenome (GOLD analysis project Ga0209337, IMG submission 184044) | Marine viral communities from the Pacific Ocean - LP-53 (SPAdes) (version 2) | ecosystem: Environmental > Aquatic > Marine > Oceanic | place: Pacific Ocean | collected 2010-02-08
GGTGCTTTACAAAGTAATGCTACTGTTGCAGGAACTATTGGTGAATATTTACTTCTTGAACCATCCACCCTTTCAACGGGTGCGGTTGTTACAGGTGACTTAGGAACTTTTAGAGTACGAGCATACGGTCTTCTATGAGGTGAGTAAATGTTAAGAGTAAAAAATATCACAGGTGGAACTAAAACAATCTTTGGGAGTCAATACTTAGGTGGATTGACTTATGAAGTTGATGAGCGTTTGTTGGAATTTTTTATTAAGAATGGATTTGAAATCTTGGACTCCGTTGAAACAGAATCTACATTGGTTGAAGAAACCATTGTTGAGGAAGTTAATGAAACGGAAGTCCTTGATTTCTCTTCAATGACTAAGCGTGAATTACAGGCTTGGTTAAAAGAACAAGGCATTCCTTTTAAATTGTCCGACAATAAATCATCTTTACTTAGTTTGACCGAAGAAGAAGAGTAAGGTTTAATACCTAACGCTTCTTAACGATAAATAAGAGGGAAGGATATGGCATATAATTCGACAAAGACACAGACAGCAAATACAATAGTAGCCAGTAATGGTGGTAATTTTGAAGGGGTAAATGTTTTTAATGGTTCAACTGCCGCTATTGTCTATATTGCAGATAATAGTGTAGCGACTATCGCTCAAACCTGCACTTATAATAATGACCCGACAGTGACAGTAGAGGATTCTGCTTCATTATTAGTCGGTGATTTAGTATTTGGTACAGGAATACCTCTTGATGCTAAAGTAGCATCTATTACAGATGCGACTACAATCGAAATTACAGCATCCACTACCGGTGGAGATACAACTGGACCAATTAGTTTTGAAAGACTTAGTAATACAATTTGTAAGTTTCATATAGCGGCAGATACAACTTATTTTTATAGAGGTTTTGATGTTGTTTGTAGAAACGGTATTAAGATTGTTTCGAGTAATTGGGCTAATTTAGAAGTTTTTACACTACACAATTGAGGTGGTGTAAATTCCTACTAACATTCCAACCTTTCGTGACCTAACACTTAATAGTCAATGGAATATTCAAGTGGCTACTGAATACATGGTAGATTTTATTACTGAAAAAAGTAAAGCAGACCTTCCGGGTTTTATATCGACAGACCATACAGGTAAAAGGGGTCTAAGGGGCTATGACGATGATACATTTGATAGTATTAATCGCAAAGCCTTTGAAGGTATAAAGAGTAGTAAAATTATTGATTTTTATAATAATACCGAGGCCGACCAAATAGAGGAAGCCCTTACAGAAACAATAAGAGGGCCTGAAGGAGACCTTACAATAAAGGATGCTTTAGAGGGTAATGCCCGTAATTTTTTTACAACATTAGATTTAGAAGACCCCAATGTAATGAGAGCAATAGGTCAATATGGCTTTGCTCAAGCAATATCGGCGGGAGGTTTAGTAAAACCCCTAAAGGCTTTGTTATTTACTGAAAAGGATGGTAATAAGCGTGTTTTAACTGGAGATGCAAAAAATTGGAAAACACGACAAATGCTCGAAGGTTTAAAGGATGCACAACTTACTTATTATAGAGATGCCGCTAATCGAATGTTAAGTGTAGATTATTACGACGACATGAAGGGATTAATTGGTGACAAAATAGAATTAACCAATAATGAACACGATGCTTTTGGTAGAGAATTTACCAGTTGGTCTCAAAGTAATATGCCCGAAATTCCAGTAGAAGAAAGAAGTGATTTAAAGGGAGAGGTTTATTATCAACTTCCAAAGCCGGGAGATAAATATGTCATAGGTATGGGTGGACTTTCTAATGAAGATGTAGGAAGTGTTTTAGATGTTATTCGTGAATTGGCTTTAAGTAAATGGAAGAATCTTATGAAAAAGGCCGTAAATGGTTTAATCAAATTAGATGGTTTAAAACCACGGGTAGTGGGTATTACATCGGAAGAATTAACAGAAATACTTGGAGGGGCTAAAAATGTCCGAGAGCAATTAACAACAGAATTAAATAATTTAGTTGATGAAGTTGATGAAAGTGGTAAGCCTAAAGAAATGCTTGCGGGTCGTAGGGGAACAAGAGAAAGAATTACACCCGGAAATTTAAGTTCGGATAAACCGGATTTTACGAGAGATTTTAGAGCAGACAAACCCGATGAATATGATGAAATGGGAAGACTTATTAAACCACCTGTAAAAGATAGTGATTATGACCCAAGCAATCTAACAGTGGAAAGAGATATTCAAATAATTGAAACTGTTGATAAAGATGATATTGTAAATGAGTTAACTCCTATTACTAATGCAAAACAATTTATAGATAATTCCACTATTGATGTAAGAGTTAATAAAAAAAGTAAAGTATATACAGTTACAACAAATGAAGAAGATTGGAATTTGTATGAAAACTTTTTAGGAGTCACCGATGCAGACAAGGCAGTTATGAAAATTTCAAGCCCCGGAAAATTTAGTGGAAAAATGAAATTAGATTTATTAGGTGAGGATATTGAAGAACCAGAAGAAGGATTTTCAGTAGAAGTAATTCGAGAAATGTTAAAGACTGAGGAAGGTAGTAAAAAATTATTTACTAATATTAAGGATTCTTTAAATTCTATTCTTGATGATAAAGATGTTATTTTAAGATATTACTATTTAGTCGCAGAAAAAGACGATATTGATAATAAAAAAATTGACGAAATAATTCAAGATTTGGAAACATACTTAGGTAGTTTGTCGGAAGAAGAATTATTAGATTTACTTGAAAACTATAATAGTGAAGAAAGTGAAAGTCTAAGAGGGTTCTTAAGACCGTTTAATACATTACTTAAAGATATTAATGATGATTTTAATAGTCATACAGAAAATGTAAAGCAATTAAAAGAAGAACAAATTAGAAGTGACGAAGAAGCAGAAGATATTGAAGTAGAAGCAGAAACTCAAGAAGACCGGATGGACATTCAAACCAATACTGCTATCGAAACATTTGTAAATTTCTTAGAGGCTTACGAAAAAAGTAGTGCAAAGTTAAGAGATTATAGACCACCTGAAGATTCGATGGAAGATTTACAAAATGCTATGGATGAATTTTTGGCTACACCAGCAGGACTTACTTTTAAGAATAAATATGTAAAAGTTTTAGACGGTGCAGATTTAAATGAAATGAATAGACCGGCAGTATTACAAAAACTTGAAGAACATTTTAATCTCAAAGAATCAAAATTAGATGAAGGTTCTTCCGAAATTATTGAATCATTAATTAAGGATGATATATTACAACAATATAAATTAGTTGATATATTTACCAATATAATTACAGGTAATTCTACAAATCCTAAAGAATGGACACAGATGGCAAAATATACTTCTGCTGGTAAAATACAATTTAGATTAATTTTTACAGTAGGAGAAACAGGTACTAAAACACAAGCAGAAATTATATACAATCAACAATTTCAAATTAAGCCAACATTAACTGAGCGTTCTTCAAGAATAGATTTTACCGACAACAAACAACAAGCCGCCGCTTCAATAGACAGAAAGGGTGGACAAAGAAGTATGACCGCACTTGGAAGAGAAATTAAACAGAACGGCTTTGGAACAAACATAAAAAGGAAAGAGTTTATAGATAAGATAGTAGAAAGACTACAACAGTTGGAGATGGTGATTTAATGGTTAAAGTAATGACACCTTCGGATTCCGGTCTAAATGTGGTTAATTATACAACAGGTGGCGGTGCATATACAACTGCTGTAAAGGTAGCCGCACTGTTAGGTATTTCGGATTTTACTTCCTCAACTTCCCCAACTTTAGCCGAGGTAGGGGATTTGATGAGAAGGTCCGAAGACTTCATAGATGAATTTACAAACTCTTCTTGGAGAGATAACTTAGTAGAAAATGAATTTCACGATTTTACGAGAAGTAATAATTACAATTATTTTTACGAAGATTACATCGGCAAAATTAGACTCCACCATGAGAATACTCGAAAAATTTTACGAATCGCTATTTGGGATGGTTCAGTTTATACAGATATTGCCTCGGTGGTAGCAACATTAACAGTAGATGATTTTACCAATCTTACATCTATTGTTCTTACAGGTGGAGGTTTAACTTGGACTCTATCACCCGACAGTTCAGGTATTACTGATAATGATAAGTTTAACAAGGCTTACGGGCAAAGAACTACTGCACAGGACATTTGCTACCTTATCAATGAACAAGTGCCTACAATCACCGCCCCCTTTACAGGAGGAACTGCTAAAAAACTTTTACAAGATGGAACTAGCGTATATAATATATCCGATTTCTTTTATGCTAACTTAGAAGAAGATGAAACGATTACAATTGTTTCTTTACTTCCCGGTTCGGATGGTTCTAATTGCACACTCACGGTTAACGGGGGAACTAATTCTCGCACTCAATTTACAAATAAAGAAGACTATGACCGTAATGCGGCATGGTGGGATATGAAAGATACGGGAGATATTTTTTTCCGTAGTGAATTTCCTACACATCATAAGCATTCAGTAAAGGTTACATATACTTGTGGACAAACACGAGTTCCTGCCGTTATTGAAGATGCGGCTACAAAACTTACCGCCTGTGAACTTATCACAAGTGATGATTCTTATGTTTTATTAGGAAATGATTCTACTAATGGCATAGATTTAAAAAGTAAATACGATTCCTATAAAGCAGATGTGGATAAAATTCTACGCATGAAACGCCGAGTGGTGTACTATTTGGACAGTGATTGATATGTGGGAAAGTCTACTAAAGCAAAACAAAATTCAAAAGGCTGGAAAGCGTACTAATTATAAAATGTATAGAGATGCTTTACGAACAGCAGCATTTACGGTTATGGAAAATAAACCTGCTGGAACAGAATTTTCCGCTAAGGATTTAATTTTAATGGAAGAAGAGATAACAGAAATTGCTAAAACTTTGGTTCCTGCAAGATTATTAGGTGGATTTGCTCAATTTAGAAAAAATAAATTTGACGGTCAAATGATAGTAGCGGCAAGAATGATGGTCGCTAATGGTATGGCTGAAAAATTAGAAACAAGTAGGGTGGGATATAAACTTACAGGGCAGATGAGAAAGTCTAAAGATTACGGTAAGTCTCCAAAAAAAATTAGCCCTGAAATGGAAGAAGACATAGAAGAAGTTGTAGCCGATAACGAGTTTGAAAATAACCCCACTCTTTCGGACAAAGTTAAACACATACTAATGGAAGGTCGTAAAAGCAATAAACCTGCAAGAACTCAAGAAGAAATGGATGAGTTTAAAAGAAAATATCCTAATGTTGATAAGGCTGAAGGTGGCTGTGGCTGTGGTTGTGATGGAGAAGATGTTTCTAAGGCTTCATCACAATGTACTAAAAGAACAAAAAAGGCAAGTTCTACTCGAAAGGGTAAAAAATGGATGGCTTGCGTTCCTAATGGTAAAGGTGGATATAAGCGTGTTCATTGGGGGCAAAGAGGTGTTTCAGTAACAGGAAAGCGAGGAAATACTAAGCGTAAAAAATCTTTTAGAGCAAGACATAAATGTTCTACATGTAAAGGTGGGGATTATTCAGCCCGTTGTATGGCTTGTAGGGATTGGTGATTAAAATGTGGTTGGATATACTTAAAAAAGCAAGGGGGCGGTCAACAACAATTACGGGAAGTGCTTTAAGAGAAGTTCTTAATGACTATATTCAATCAACCGGCAGTTTAGATTTGTATTTTGTAGAAGAAGTAATAGAAAATATTTATGAAGATTATAAAGAAAAAGATAATCCAACTAAAAAAATTGGTGAAAAGAATTTTAGAATAAAAGCAAATAAATTTTTAAGTGGATATTTGCCGGAAGAGTATGAAGTTTTAAACTATGGCAAGAAAATACTTCCCGATGGTAGGCCTAATCCCAAATGGATTATTGGCTCATTGAACCGTATTAGAATAATAGTTAAGAAAAATATAAATGAAGACCTTGAAAAAATTCGCACTCGAAGTGGAGATAGATTAAAACTTCGTGATTGGGAAGGGTTTAAAAAAACCTTAAGAGCAGGTCTTAATGCCACAGTTCCAAGAGATATTTACAATCGTAAGTCTAATGTAAGATTAACTGATGGTGACTTTGAAGACAATAAGGCTGTACTTAATGTTTCTTTTAGGTCACTACAAGGAGATAGAAGATATATTCATATTAATTTTATAGAAAAAGATGGAGACTATTACTTTACAACAATAGAAGGTAATATTCAACTTTTTGACAGTGAAGTAATACAAACTGAAGCCCAGTTAAGAGAACGAGTTATAGACTTGGTGGAAGAAATCTATATACAAGAACAAGAGGAATACGATTTAAGAGATAAGAATGAAGAAGAACTTACTGAAGAAGAAAACATTCGACAGTTAGAAGCCTCTAATCCTGATTCTTATTGGGATAAAGAAAGGGCTATGATGGTTCCCAAAGAAAAACCTCCGGAAGAAGAAGAAACAAGAAATTTAAATTTAGAAGAGGCGGCTAAATTGGGTGCTAAGGCTAAAGAAAAGGCTGATAAATTAAAAAATTTACTTGCTGAGAGAAAAAGAAAAAAAGGTAAGGGTAAGGATATTAAACCACTAAGAGGAAAGCGAGGTCGTAGAGATGTTTCGTAAAATTTTAGAAAAAATGCGTTTGGTTCAACTCGACATGGAAAGTATTTTAGAAACCGTTGTTCAGCAAAATGAAGACATACAGGATTACACCGAAAGAACTTTGGGTGAAAAAATGAGCGACGAGATAATGGAACAGGTTATCGAACAAGAAGTTGTTCAAGTTATCCAAAGAAGAATTGAGGAGGCGTTTGAATGACTTGGTTTGACACTATCTCTAAGAAAAAAGAGAAAGGTATGCGTAAATTAGAAGATGCTTTGCTTGTCGAAGGATATAAAATTATTGAAACGAGTAAGGGTAGGGCAAAGCATACTAAAATTAAAGTTAAGCGTTTATCGGAAGTAGACGACCCGAATGCACAAGAAGTACAAACAACTGTAAGTCACGCTGTTGCTAATGGGAGAAAAAATGCCGCTATGATTGTAAATGAAATTATTAATAAATTTGCAGGAAGAAAGCGTAGAGGGCAAGGTTCATTTAAATTATCTAATGATAAAATTAATAGATGGCAAAGTATTCTTAAGATAGAGCCGAAAGATAACCCACTGTCGGATGAGTTTGAAACACCGGAAATACCACCAAGAAGAACACCGTTAATTTCATCTTTGGTAGCAAAAAATCAACACTTGGCATCTGTAACTGTAATATTAGATAAATTTAAATATGCTAAAATGCTTTTTTTAGTAGACAAGACTAACGAGGGTCTTGATATGTTAAGGGTGACGGGTAAATGGTGGATTTATGATAACTCTTATGTTCTTTTAGCATTTGACACTTTAGGGATGAAGAAGTTATTAGAGGAAAATGATACAAATTTAGTAACTCAAGATATAGATTTATTTTTAGACGCTGTGTTAGAATTTTATTTAACAATAGATTCCAATTACGAAAAAAGAAAAAACGCCTTAGAAGTTTATGCTACTTCAATTTATGACAGTATAATTATAGAAAGTCAAAATAAGGGTAAAAAAAGACAATATATAGATGCTACTGTTGAAGAAGCGGTAAAAATTTTAGATAGATTTGAAGGTAAAGTAAAACCCATAGAAATAGTTATTCAACAAACCGTAGAAGATATAGAAGAAGGCGATACAGAAGTAGATTGGGAAACTTTATCGGAGTTATATGATACAGATATGTTTCCGGAAGATGATGAAGATGATGAAGGTACTGTAGGCGGATATATGACACCTGAAGATTATGCAGAATCAAGAACGGAAGAAACATTAAGGAGGCTAAGAAACCGTGGATGAAGTTACATATTTAGTTACACTACTTGATGAATATTGGAATACTGCTGTAACCGCATTAGGTTCTACCATTCCTGCAATTCATAGAGTCAAACCGCAAATTATGGATATACGAAGTATGGATTCTACTCGTAATGCAGCAAAGCCCGGAAGAGGTGGTAATAGAGTAAGAATTAGTGCGGCTTCGGAAGTTACAGCAGATGGAGTTACACCTTCTTTAGATGTTATTGTAGTTATGCAAAACTCCCAAACAATAGAATATCCTACTACTACATTCGATGTAAGAAATGAAACTCACGAAATGTCTGTAAGTATTCGTACAAAGCAAGACGATAGACGAACTAACGATAATGCAAGAATAACTCCTTCCGGTTCTACCTTTGGTAGAGACAGAATAGAAAACCTTTATAAGATAGTTCGATACATCATTGAAACAAACCGGAGGGGCTGGTTTCGTAATGCGGGGATTTTAGAAGAAAATATTAAAACTCTCTTATTAGGAAGCAGAACTGACAGTAATGATAAAAAATCAAGAATATTTGGATATAGAATAAATGTAACTATGAAAAGATACGCCGTTAGTTTGTAAGTAAAAGGGTGATTAAAAATGGTAAATAACGAAATTTGGATGGACAGCGGGGCGATGGTATCTATGATACCTGAACAAGATATATACTTGGGAATTTTTAAAGAGACTGGGGAAACAGATAATGGTTCTACATTGACAGTTACATTAAATGATACCTTTACAGGTTTATTTTCTTTGGTTACTAATTTGTATAGAGGGTGTGTATTAGAACTATATTTACAGGCTGATGATACATTCCAAGACAAAGTAATTATCTCATCTAATACTGCTACCACACTTACTTTTAACGATAGCGTTATTGCAGGTATGACAGCAACATCGGAACTTTATTACGGTATTATTAAATCAGAAGGCGCACCTGTTCCAGCACCAAAAGGTTCAGGTTCTTCGGTTTTAGAAACTGCTACTATTACAACTGCTGGAAATGATTTGTTAGCAAGTCAAGCAGTAATAGCAAATGCAGCAATTACTGGAGTTACAGGTTTAACTACAACGGGTGCTGAACTTCAATTAACACTTTCTTCTCATTCTTCGGATATTACTATGTTAGTAGCCACCTCTAATGGTTCTAATTATCAAACAGGTTTTCTTACTATTCAATTAGCATCTGCAACTGGAGATTCTACATTAGGTGTAGTTTTCGATACTTCTGCTGGAACAACTAAAGCGGGAAGTGCATTTGATGATTTTGTTGAAGTAAATGTTCCCGACAGTGCTACGGCTATTCAAATTGCTACTGCTGTTCAAACCGCTTTAGCAAATAAAAATGTTACAGTTACAAGAGCAGGTGCTAAACTTACTATAACAAATAATACAGGGGGATATGTAGGTGGTGGAGTAATGATTGCTATGGCTGATTCAGCCGGTGCAGTTACAGACTTCGGAACTTTATCAAATGATGTTGATGGTGGAATTGTTACAGCAGTTCAAATTACAAACGCAGGTTCTTCTGTTTCCGGTAGCGGAAATTTAACAATTACAAGTGCCGCAGGTGATGATGCTGTTTTAGCATTAGCCGCAGGTGCTTCTTCAGGTAATCCTCGACTTCTTGCAGATTCGTGGTTAGGGCTTACAGATACAGTAGGTATTCCTACAACAAGTATTGCAGTTACACCTATTAATATTTCTTCAGGTTCTCGAAATATTGCATACAACCTTAAAGGTGCAGAATCTACAGCAAGTGGTAATTTGAATGTTTCAGCAAATCACTTTACATGGCTTTACTACGCATTAGGAGATATGGATATTACATCTGCTTTAAATGAAACAGCAGTTACACTTCCTACTCTTGATGCAGGAAAGGTAGGTGCGGCAGTTGATAATATTGCAGGTGAAGGTGCAACTGGAAATAACTTTATTTACGATTCTGCAAGTCCAAGTCCCGGTGGAAAGAAATTTTATCGAGTTGTTGGAACTACAATTTGTCCACCTATTCATAGGATTGATGATGATTATACAGCCGCAGATTTAAAGGCAGTTAACCACACTTTGACAAATAAAATTACTTACGAATTTAGTGAATCGAATGAACAAACTTTACCAACATTCGCATTAGAATATTCTCTAAAGAAACCTTCGAGTATGTCAACAGTGGCAACAGATGTTTCGGGAACAGGTATTTCCGAAACAGTATTTACAAAGATTTTCCCCGGCTGTATGGTTGATACACTTAATTTAACAGCAACAGCAGGTGAACCAGTTAGTATGAATATAGCATTTTCTCCTAAGAAAACATTTACAGCACCTAATAACTACGATACTGCAAATGCAAAAACAGATGTTAAGGACTTCGTTAACTTTGGTTCTCCAAAGGGAGGGGCGGCAAATGTCACAGAATCACAACTACAACCGTTTTTCTTCTCCGATGGTTCTATTGAAATGTTCGGACAGGATTATATTAGAATTGAAAGTATTGATTTGTCCATTAGCAACGCACTACAAGAGAAGAGATTTATTGGTCGAACAGACAACACAAGCATGGCTCATATTCCTACACAGCGAATCTATGGGCTTTCTTTTACAGGACTTGTAACAGATAATGCAATTTTTGAAGAACTGAGGAATACTTCTGCAACTTCTCTAAGTGGAACTGATGGAAACCAAATCAAGTTAAACTTTGTAAAGAATGGTGCTACTACTGAAATCTTGTCTATGGTCTTTCAAGACTACATGGTTGTTGAAGCAGACTTCCCCCTCTCAAATGATAAAGGCCCAGTGGCCGTTACATGGAGAATACAACCTCTACAATTAAAATCTTGCACACACGCAACAAATTGGATTATACAAGGATAAGTTTAAAGACCTACCCTTATTATTAACAAAAGGTGAGAACCTATGGATAGAAAGACAGTAAAAAATAAGAGTGCTTTATTTGCTACGGCAGACCCTAAACTACATTATGTTAAGGTGTCACCCAAAAGTGATGAATACCTAAAGATATGGATTAAGGAACCTACCTTTTTACAATTAGAAAAGGCACAGGCGAAATTAATTAACCTAAATGCTAAAACAAAGGACATTTCTCTTGAAATGGACACACTGTTCCGTTATCTATGGGAAGCGTTTGTTGAAAAAACCGAACCATCCCTAACGGCAATTGAAATTTTAAGGTTAAGTCCTTATGTTGGAAATCAAGTTAAGGATATTCTCCCCGACCCCTTCGATTTAGAGGGGGATGAAGATTTAAAAGAAAGTTCCGAATAGCGTTGAGGGGAGGGAAAATTGCTGACCCTACTATCGCTTCTCGCATAACTTTATATATCTTGGCAAAGGAACTACATATTAGTCCGGCTGAGGCATACCAAATGCCTTATTCTATGGTCCGTGATTTTATGGTTTTATTTACTATCACAAAAGAAGCCGAAGCCGAAGCACTTAAAAAGCAGGTGTGAATATGGGATTAGAAAATATCAGAAAAACATTATCCGATATGACGGCTGATATTTCTAATGTTCAAACAGCCATTACAGAAACTTCGGAGGCTTCCGATTCTCTCACTCAAAAAATTGCAGGTTTAGCATCTGCAAATACAAAGGCAGGTTCGGTTTGGTCTGTAATTGGTAGGATGAGTTCGGGTTCAGGTCTGTATGATATACAAAATAAAACTCGTTCTATTGCTTTCTTATTTAAAGTGAAGCAAAATTTCGATAAGGATAGAATTAAGAATGAAAATAGAATTAATGAAATTTTATCCAACGGTATTAAAAGAAGAGAAAAACTTTTTCAAATTACAAAATTAGCAAACATTGATGAAATAAAGGCTCTTACTAAAAGTAAATTATTACACGATGATACTTTAAAATTACAGATGAAGCAATTTGGATTTGCTGAAGCGGTAACTAAGGAAGCCTTTAGAGCAAATAAAGCACTTGAAGAAAGTGTGCTATCGGAAGCATCTACTTTAGATGCAAGAGATTATGGTCGAAGAGCAGATAAAGGTTCTCTTTTTAATAAATTAGGTGGGCCATTTGGTGGTAATTTAGGAGAAAGGCAAGATATGGCTGTCGGTATTGATAGTAAGACTGATGAACTTAATCAACAACTTAACAATTTAAAAGAGATAAAAAACCTTAAAGAAAAACAAAGACAAGAAAGAGAAACCATTGAAGATAAGTTACAAGATAATTATAATAAAAAAGAAAGGGCTAAAGAATTAAAAGCATCTTTAGCAAGAGCAAAGAATGTAAAATTCAATGAAGTTGCTTCAAGTAAGTTAAAAAAATACAAAGAACAGGAAATTATAGATGAATTAAGAAAAATTAAACTTCTTGATAATGGATTAAAAGCATCCGAAAGAAGATTAAGAGAGGCAAAGGAACAGGAACACCTTACCCGCATGGTTTCAGAAAGTGGAATGAGTGGAGCCGCAGGAAAAGCAGCAAGAAAACAACATACTACACAACAAAAATTGGTTGAAAACATAGAAAAAGAGATTTATAATAATAAAGTGACACGGTTAGCAATAGCCCAAAATCAAGGGGCATTAGAAAAAGAACTTGAAAAAATAACTGAGGATGAAACAAAGGAATTAAAAAACCTTAAACTGAAAAAAAGTAACCAAAGAAGAATAATTAAGAAGATAGAAAGGGAACTTCAGAATTCTAAAGAATTAACACTTGCTGAAGAGCAAGAATTAAGAGATGAACTTTCAGTACAAAAGGAAATACAAGGGGTTGTAAATCAAGAATTAGAACAGTCCGAACAATTGATTAAAGCGTATAACGGTGAACTCAATGTATTAATTAATGCGGCAGAAGAAAGTGGAAAGGTTATGGTTGATAGAATTGATACTCAATTTGAAGTATCAGATGATGGAGAAATTATAGGACCATCAAGATTTTCTAGCGGAAGAGTTGAAACAAAAACTCGTAAAGGTAGCAAACTTTCTTTATCGGAAAGGTTTAATCCTAAAAAAATGTTTGAAAGAGCCAATGAAAGATATAAAGAAAATACTGGAAAGGAAGGTGAAACCAATCTCAAAACCTTTGTAATGGATAAGTTGGGAATAGACAAAAGAAAAATATCCAACATATTTAAATTCGCAAAGTTAGGTTTTGCACTATTTGGTAAGGTATTACTTATAATTACCGGCATTGGGGTTCTCGTATATATGGCAAAGCGTTTAGGTATCTTTGATAAAATTTCGGAAGCATATGATTTCCTTGTTACATCGGGAATAATAGACGATATAAAAGAAACATTTAGTGAACTCATAGGTGGTGTCTCAAGTGTTTTGGGTGGTTTGTTTGATTTGGCAGACGCTTTATTTTCAGGTGGAGAAAACGGAAGTGTTATGGAGGCTCTTAGTAAAATTTTAGGAGGGCTGTGGAAAATAGTTTCAAAAACATTAGAACTTACTCTTAAACTCTTACTTGCTTCATTGGGTAGTATTGCCTTTTCTATTGTAAATTCAGCGATTTCAAATGTTAAATCCTTTTTTAGTACATGGAAGGCTGATGGTCTAATGGCGGCATTAGGAAAGTTGGGTGAATTTTTAATAAAAAGAGTATTATTTACAATAATTGCTTCTGCTGTTGGTGCTGGTATTGGATTCTTTTTCGGTGGACCTCCGGGGGCTATTTTAGGTGCAAAGGCTGGAGGAATGGTTGGAGGATTAGCGGCGGCTATGGAAACAGGGGGAACTACATTTAAAGCCGGTAATTATTTAGTTGGTGAAAACGGACCTGAAATTATTTCTCTGCCCGGAAATACAACAGTTCATAATAATAATAACACACAAAGAATGTTAGGTAATAATATTAATGTGACAGTACAAGGAAGAGTAGGTGCATCGGACCAAGAACTTAACGAAATAGCAAGAAAGATAGGACAAAAGGTTAGCCTTGAAATGAACCGATACAGCAACAGTGGATATAGAGGATGATATAATGGCAATTAGTACAAACGATGTTTTAGGAAATATGGGCGGAGATTCTTATTCGGTAGACCATGCAGTATTTTTAAACTTTGCAGCAAGAGAAGAAGGCACTTCTTCAAGCATTACAAATCGTATTATGTTAAAATGTGATACAGTTGGTATTTCTACTAATAGAAATATTCCTTCTTTTCCCGTTCCCTTTTCAGGATTGGTAAGAGGGGAGTCAACTAATATTGCCATAGATTTAGGTATTGCTTCAAAATCTATTCAGTTGGGCGGAGTAATTACAGACCAAATTATTAGCAAACAAAAAGGAAGTGATGATGTTATTAATGTTTCTATGACAGCACAGGAAATAGCACAATTAATATCCTCGTCAGTGGACTCTTCCTTTCTTCAAAGTATGCAAAATTTAAATGAATTAATTATTCTCTATCCTTCTCGTGTAGGAAATAATTATACTTATCATACCGGAGTGGATGAAAATACAAAACATGCAGATTTACCTTTAGTGCCTTTTACTTGGAAATCACGCACACTTGATGAAGCAGGGTCGGCGGCAACAGGAAATTTTCCAAATCCAAATGCTAATGAATATGAAGGAATTACAGGTTTTATATCTCAATTTGGGTGCGAGTTTGCGGGTGGACAGTTAGTTACATTTAATCTCTCATTTACTGAATCAGTTGTAGCAAGTGGTTCAGCAATTAAAGATGCGATTGGTGGGTGATTAATATGTATAATATAAATTCTACAGAAAAAAAATCATTACAATTTCCTGCTATGTCCGATGGATATGTTCAAATTCCGTGGGGTGACGGCTCTAATACTCCTGCACAAAATGTGGGGCTTTGGGGACACACAGGAGGTATAACTTTAGAATTTTTAATTACACCTTATGATATTTACAATAATTCCGTCACACCTTACTCAGGAAGTCAAAAATCTTTATCTCAATCTACCAAAGGTTTAGCGTATCTACAAGCATCTTCAAGAAGAGAATTATTTATGAATGTACTTTATAATACCAATCTAAAGGTTACATTAGAATCATTAACGGGTTCTTCTACACCAAATACCCCAGCCTCATATTCTATATCATTTACAGTGGTTATTGGAACTACTTCTACAACTATTACTACTGAAAACATTATTACACCTGAAGTAATTGATAATACTTCATCCGCACCTACTGATTATCTTTATTCATCTCACACTCCCTTTGCCCTCAAATCTGCAAGAACTGTAAGTTCTGTAAGTAGTAATACTATTAATCTATCAGGTTCATCTGCTTCCTTTGTGGTAGGTGAAAAAATTTATACTAATGCGGGAGCCTTAATAGGAACAATAACAACACTTGGTTCAAACTCCGTGACAGTAAGTTCTATAACAAATACACCAAGTAACTCCACCCATATTTATACCGAATTACTTAAAGAGCCTACCTATGTTGATGTTCCTCATCATATAGCCGTAACTTATTCCCCTGCTGGAACTATGGTAATATATTACGACGGACAGGAAGCAAAAAGAGGAATTCATTCATTAGGTGGAGATTTTTCATTTCATCCTTCCGATATTTATTTGGCTCAAAATCCCACAGGTAGTTATAACGCAAATCGTAGAACACAATTTATAGGAGAGTATCACGAAATAGCGATTACCGGAAGTGTTAATAAAAGTTTTAGAAGCACTAATAGCCTATTACCAAATTTTAAGAACACTTTATTATATATGGATTTTGAGGAGGCTAACTTAGATGGCTGAAAATGTATATGTTCTTAACACTGGTGTAGATATTCCTGATAATTTTGCTTTGCGAACAGCCTCTTTTAATGTTAAGACTTCTACTAATCCAAGAATAGTAACTCAAGAAGCAAATGATAGTGATGTGCTTGGTATTTATTCATATGAAATTCACACTGACGATACTTCTGCTTCTATGGGAAGTGGGACAGTTTCGGGTAGTCTACTTAATAGATTATTTCCACTTGGTTCACAAGTCACAGATGTTACAAAGTATGCGACTAATTTATTTGAAAACCCCGGATATAGAATTACAATAGACACTGGAACTGCTGGTGTAACTCTTGCGGCTGATAGAGATTACTTTGTATTAATATACGCTGATAATTTACTTAAACATCACATAGCAAGAATTACTGAAAAGCAGGAATACGAGGGTGATATTTTTAACTTTGACTTTGAACCTGCCCTACCTGAAAATATATCTGCCGGAACTAAAGTCGCAATATATCAAGGCCCTTTTAATATAAACAAATCGAGTTCGGGTGCTGATGATGTTGTAGCAGTAGCGTATGGATTGCTAAATGATACTGCTACCAGTGAAGAGAGACATGATAAATATGTTGAAGCAAGTCGCCCCACTTTTTATTTTTACAATGGTAAAACTGCTCTCGACCATGACAGAAAATATACTGTTCTTAAAACAAGTACGAATGCGGCTGGTGGTAGTCTTGTTAAAAAAAGTGTTTTTGTTACTGACAGCCCTACATCGGGATATATTTTAGACAAAAGTATATTTACACAAAATGCTAATTTGGTAGATAATAATAAATTAAACGACAGACTTCTAAATGGTTCTTCTGCGACTACACCAAGAGGGATAAATAGTGGTACAGCACAAGGTTCTTTATACGATTTCGACCATACTACATGGGCAGGTTCATCTAAAAACTATGATGATTCCGATGGAGGTTTAAAAACTTATATTTCCTATATAGATTCTCCATTAAGAACGCAAAGTCTTTCTACACCTTACCAACTTACTACTAAAAAAACAATTACTAATAAGGGTAATATGTTTGAGGCAAAGTATTACGATACAGAAAGAATGCTTGAGAAAAAAATAAATGAAAATGAGAGTATTCAAATTAAAGAACTAATTGGTAGTAAAGAGATTAGAGATGAACCCACAGCACAACTTCCGGGGACTTATGACAGAGTTGCTACAAACTCTTTTAGAGCAGAAGGTTTAGATTCGGGAGTTGACTTGAGAACATTGTTAGGACTAAGTGCGCCTTTTGAACCCATACTTATAGATGGAGTGTATTATATTATTTCATCAATACAAGCACCTTTAGATGGCAACCAGCAATTTTCTGTTACACATAAAAGAGCAATTGCCTCTACTGCCTACGAATCAGTAGGAACATTAAGTACAGACCTTCTTGGCAAGAAAGCATTTAGAAAGGTATGGTCTCCTATAACATTAAGGTATTTAATTGGGCATGATATTGATACAACAGCAGGTGGTACTAGTGGCCTTACAAGGAATGGAAAAGATTTAGTTGTCACACCGTCTACTGTTTTTCAAACTACCGCACACGCTCTTGATTCGGACATACATGGATTGGAATATGTATATGAAGGAAGGTATTACGGGTATAATGCTAAGGTTATAACTGGCGATAAACCTAACGGATATACAAGTTTAGACTTTGAACCCGAATCTTCCTACTACTCAAACTCTCATATTTTAAATTCACTTAAGGGTAATTTATTAGTGTATAGGACTATCTTTGAAGGTAAGATTGAATCAACAGAAACTAAGGTTGAACAGGGTCAATTTAAATATGAGATAACTGGTAGAGATGTAATAGGCGACCTTTTAAATACTGCTGTAAATACCAATTATACTTATTCCGATGAATTCGTTTATAGTACAATGAACCCTTTTAATAAAAATTATACAGACATAGGAAGAAATGTTAGTAGTATTTCAGGTGCAGTAGTTACAGCCGATGGTGCGCCTAATGTAAATTTTGGAGATGTTCTTTATCTTAAGGGAACTCACGCTAGTTTAGACCCTTCTTATTATTTACTCGGCGTGGTAAAAAGTGTAAGTGGGAATAATATTACCTTAGTTAAAGATTGCTATATACGCAAACACACTACCTTCGTTGGAGATACAACATTAGCCACTGATATATACAAGGCGAGAAGAAGTGTATTGGCAGGTAAGACATTAGAAACTTCTCTTAGAAATACCGATAGGTCTACGACTTTAATAGGTAGTGCCGATAAGGGGGCAGTATTTACAACTGGAAAATATTTTGATTACGGAACTGTGTATGCCGATAATGGTAAATTAAATACGATTACAAGTAGGACAATAGAAGGCTGTACTTTTAGTAATACTTCAACAACCATAACAACACCTACGAATGGAACTGTTGATTTGGTAGCGGGAATGTTGGTAAGGGGAACAGGTATTCCTGATAAAGCGACTATTGTTAGTATAACAAACACAACCACTTTTACCTTATCGGCTAATACAACTTCTGCTTCTGCAACAGGGGGCAACTCTTTAATTTTTGGAGACCTAAATGGTTTTGAAATTAATAATTTAATTACAACAATTAGCGACGATGCCGATTATACCGACTCACCAATTGCTTTTGATTTTCACTATAACACTATTTCTTCTATGGTTGACTTTCCAGTATTAAGTGAAGTAGACACAAAGGATGGATTAACACAGTTTGAGATAGGTTATGTTTCCCCTATTGTTGTAGGTAGAATAGAAACAGATAATTTATTAGATACCTTTATTGAAAGTAGTGATACTGCACAAGCGAGTAGAAAGAATAATAGTATTTATTTAATTAACGGACAGGGTATGCCTCTCGGTGGTTTCTTACATTTACTTGGCGGTGAAGTTAATGCTGATAAATCACCCAAGACATTTAATAATGACTTTGAAGAAGACCCTACATTAAACTTAACGGTTAATAGTCAATATGCTTTAAGATTTAATACACCTATTTGGCGATATGTAAATAAGTGTTTTGGGAGATTAACCAGAAATCTTGCTACTAAAATAACAAGTGCTAACACTTCTTATCCATTTCACTACAATGACTACTATGAAAAGGTAAGTAATTATCATTTTTATGCTTCCGGCTACAAAGCAAGTGTTGGTAGAATACCTACGGCTGATGAACATAAGGATGATACAGATACCGATAAACCTTACAGGATAGAACTACCGACAGAAAGAACCGGTCTTTTACCAGCAGTAGGTTCGAGGTCATACGATATTACCCGCTATCCTGATAATTTTAATACTTCTGAAAATCACTACGGGAGAAGGTTAGAAATTGACGACACCGGAATTAGTATGGTTGATAGATATAAGGCTACATATGAATTATATGATAACGATAGTGGCCCTTTACATATTTTTTCCATAGGTGACATTTATCCTGAAAGTAAAAAGAACCCTAATAATATAGGATTTACCGAAGGAACTTATAGTAGAAGTATTGCTGACTACGGGGTTGTTTTTAAGGGGCAACCCAAAGGTGCTGAAGTGGTTCTTAGTCATACTAATTGGTCTGGAGTTTCTACTATTAAAAATAGATTAAACGATGATTATTTTTATCAACCTATTGAATCTTCTCAAGGTGATTTAAAGAGAATGAACCTTGTAAGATTAACTGATGTTACTTATGACATGATGATGAACGAAGTAGACTATGAAAATTACAAATTTGATAATTTTGGTGGACCTAAAACACATCAAATTATCAGTGAACAAATTACCAAAAATAGTCACATAATTAAAAGTTTTACTGAATCAGGATTTAGCCCAATTGATATTACACTTACTTCTAATATTTCAGCAGGAACTACTATTGCAGTAAATGATGATGGCTGGTTTGAGCCATCCGGCGATTATATATTTACTCTCTATACTGACCCCTTTAATTCGTATTCAGCAAATAGCGCACACAATGATTTTGATTACGGAGTCCCATTATTAATAGGGCAGGTTGCGAGTGTAAGTAGTAATACTATTACTATTCCTGCTATGGGTCCTTTACACCCAGTAGTAGGTTATACTTCCGGTTCAAAACTTTATGTTACAGTTAAGTTAGCCGCAGAAAACGCAAATACAAATACTTTGAGTATTTCTGGAAATAATAGAGAACAATTTCCTATAATAAAAGTAACAGAAGTAGATAATGGTGATGGTGTAATGGACCATAATTACAATAGAACTATGGCTTTGGTTAATATCGGTGATGGTTCTACTAATGACGGGGATATGGAACAAGGTAGCGATGGTAGTAATATCGCTGAAGAAAATAGATTCCCACTTGATGTTGATGATGCTACTGTTGCTGGAACACTTCACGATGTTAACGGCATTGTTAAACTTCCCTATATTCCTGATTCAGTAACAGAAGGAAGTCATTTTAACGGTAATAATGGACTCGAAACAACTACCGGAACTAACACCCATATGTTTAGATGGAATTTTGATGCTAACTTTAATGGTGCTGTAATGACTATTACAAATGGAAAGGCTTTAGACTTTTTCCAATCGAGCGGGGTGGGTAAAATGTGGTTTCAAAACAATACTATAGATATAGGTTCTACTACAACTTCACTGGTATTTAGCCTTACAGTTGGTTCGGACAACAGTTATAACCGAACAACATTAAGATTAACGAATGTTACTAATACGGCATTAACCTTTGTTACAGATACAGGGAGTACAAGTCCGAGTTGGTCTAATTCGGATGAAACAAATTGTGTATTAACAATAAAAGGTCACTCTACAACAGTAACTAAAACTGCACAGAGATTATTCCCAATAAGAGCAATACAGGATAGCAAACATGGAGGTGCATTTACATTTAAAAATATGCACCCAGTTATTTTAGACATACCTATCTATTCTGGAAATACAGGTTCCGACACATTAGGAACAAGTATTGAATGTAAGGCTACTGGTGCTATCATTACAGAAGAACCTGAAAGTATTTCACATTTTTCTATACAAGTAGGTGGATTTAAACACGATGAAAGTGTATATGATGTAGACGGATTAGAAATTTTAGTTCATAACGATTCAACAAGTAGTTCTGCTACCCCCGGATTATACGAAAATAATATTGGTGGAACTAATTTTGAGGGAGTAAGACCTGTAGAAGTTTTATTCAAACCATTTATAGATGTATCGGATTTTACAGTAACAACACATGCCGATGATGCTGGTTTAAAAACTACTGAAAAGATTTTAACTACTACTATGAAGGTAGATGTTTTAGATAGAAATTCTAGTAGTGGTACTAATGAATGGTTATGTTATTCTAATAATTTGACAGGTTACTATTTATATGGAAATGATAAATTACATAAAGTTATTTCTCATACTGTTGCTAAGGATTCTACAACATTTAAACATTATTTAAAAATAGATAACGCAAGTTCTACTCCAAGTGGTAATTTAACTCTTATGAAAATTAACCAAACCTGCACTTACGATTATTCACCTAAAGAAATACAATTAAATAAGCCTTCTTATCTTTACACTAAAAAACCCGGACATGATAAAATGACAGATAAAGTGCCTTCAGCACTTGATATAAGAGGTGGGAAAGAAATTCTTAATGGTGCATATTATTTAAGTGGTATCGCAAGGGGAGGTATTGAATCTTTATATACTGTAATTGAACCTGATGGCACTGGAGGTAGTTATTTAATACCTCGGACAAATTCTGATATTTCATTTACAAATAGTTTTTCAACCGGTAGCGAACATTCAGTGTATATAACTGACGGTATTAATTCACTAAGAACTTCTATGTTTGTAAGTAATAATAAGGCGTTGTCATTTACAGATATGAAAGAGATGAAAGGCACACCTTCTATCGGAAGTATTTTTACTATTACTACTAACCAAAATCCAGACTTTAAACCTGAATCAATTAGTATCTGCGCCCCGTTTAAGGTCGTGAGAGAAGCAGAAGAAATTGCTGATGATATTTTATCTAAGGTTGGATTACCGTATAATAAATCAGATAATACCGACAGATATTATTTAGCGGCAAATTACACAGGAGAGAATGCTCTTACTGCCACTAATAATGCCTTGTCATTTAAAGGTTTAAAATTAAAAACAGCAGGGCAGGATATAATTATTACCAGTGATGAAGATGAAAAGGATTATAGAGATATTGTTTTTGATGAAGATGATGATAAATATTCTATCGTTAGTATTAAAAAGGACAAAACTCTGTACGATAGATTTAATAAAGTAATTTTATACGGAGATGGAGTTAGAGGGGTTGCTTCTAATTACAGGGATATTAAAAAACGCAATAGAGAATATGTTAAAGAAGTCTACGACTTTTCAATTGTAGATTCAAAACAAGTACAAGAAAAAGCAATTAAATTATTAAAATTATTTACAAATTTACAGGAAGCCGTTGAGATTGAAGTTGGCAATAGAATACCTTTCTTAGAATCAGGACATATAGTTACAGTTAGTTTCCCAACCGAGGGTATTAATAGAGGGGAATATGTGGTAATAGAAGTTAATAGAGAAATGGGCTACCCCGTTAAAATACTGCTCGGACAATATAATAGAGATTTAGCAAATACATTTTCCATGTTGCTTTCGGAAACACGCAATTTACAAGGAAGGTCGAAGCAAAAAGTTTATACGAGTGTGACCTCTCCTAATGTTGATATACAAGCGATGAAGGTGAAATTAGTTAAGGCGAGCATAACTAAAACAACCCAAGCAACTGCCAGCAGTGGTTCAACATTAGGATTAACAAAGGCATTAGGTTTGGATTCGGGGATGGGACTATGATTACAAAACAAGCAAGGGCTACAATAAAAGCAGATGTAATTTCTACATACACTCATTTTGAAGTAGGAACAGGTGGAGATTCTACAAACCCTAATGCTAATTCTTTAGACGCACCTTTAGCAAACAGGGCTACTGTAACTTCTGTTTCAAGTGGCGAGTCCTCGGTAGATTTTTCTTTTACAGTGCAGGGTTCTACATTTGTAGGACACACGATTAAAGAAGTAGGAATCTTTTCAGCATCAACGGGTGGTAATATGTTGTTAAGAGTTAATTACGATGGCATTGGGCCATTAACATCACTCGATGAAATAGAATTTATTATAACAGTGGAAGTGGACTAATGACAATAACAACAGCGAATCAAAAGGGAATAACAACATTGGGTGGAACTACTGGATTAGTAGACCAAACAGATAAAATGCACAGTGGGCTTATAAAGGCTTTAGAGGTATTTGGACAGGGTAGAAAAATTATAGGTCATGCTGGATTTGAAATATATGATTCCGGCTCCTATGTGGGTTATAGACTTAAGCAACCTATACACTTTATAGATTTAGGTCGCCATGTTACATATGAAACAAATTTAGAAGTTTCATATACTTCTCAACAAAGAGATGCTAATTATGATAAATACGATTGGGTATTATTAAATCCTAATCATGGTGGTAATCCTGAAATTATTATTGTAGGTGGGACTCTCGACGGTGCTAATGCTTTAGTTTCAGATATATCTGCAAATACAATTCCCGTTGCTTTGATTAAAGTTCCCGCAGGAACAGATACCGACGATACTACTGGTTATAAAGCACAGTTATATACATTTAATAATAGACGACAGGATTTATCACTTGGATATGATGATGGGGCTACGCCACCTTATTACAAAAATACATTAACTGCTACTTCAGCCGCAGGAGGAACTACCTTTACTAACACTATTGGGGATTTAATTTTTGATAATACAGATAATAACGACCAAATTGTTATGAGGTTGGGAACTGATACTGCCACTACTGGTTTTGAAGTTAGAAACGATTCCGATACCGCTGCATTTAAAGTTAATGGTTTATCCGCTACCGATGTTGTGGGTAATTTAGTTGTCACACAAGGTTCAGCAGGTGGACAAATAGCCCTTAAGATTGATAATGATGATGTTGATAAAGTTGCTTTAGGTATTGAAGCCGCAAATACAACTGCTAATGTTTTAGATATTACCGCTAATGCTGTAACTACTGGTACTGCTATTAGAAATTCTTCAACTGCATTAACTACTGGTGCGGCTATTGATTTAGTTTCTACTTCTACACCTGCTGATGGAAACGGTTCTATACCTCACACTTTTAAAACTACTCAAGCGGGAACTGGAACTCACACAGTAAAGGGATTACTTGTAGATGTAAATAAGACAGGGGTAACAGATAATGGAAAAACAAATACTCTTACCGGAGTGCATATAGATGTTGACGATTCCGCTACAAATAATTCAGTGGGAACTGTAACCATGACAGGTTTAGATGTAGATGTGAACTCGGCTAATGATACTGGGACCTTAAAAAACATTGGATTAGATGTTAATGTTGTTGGTGCAGATACTAATTATGCCGCTTTATTTAATGGTGGTAATGTTGGTATTGGAACAACAGCACCAGCAAGAGCATTAGAAGTAGAAGCCACTTCAAACCCCGGAATTAGAATACAAGAAACGGGTCAATCGGGATATTTAGAAATGTTTGGTTTAGCAGATAGCCAAGCACAGATTAAAGCCACTAACGCAACTTCGGGAGAAACATGTAGTCTTGATTTAGATGTTTCAACTGTATCGGGTAATAATCAAGAAATTCGTCTTTTTAGAAATTCTAATACCGCCAGTGATGCTTACTTTAGAATAAAAAGACCGGGGGTAAATACTAATGTTTTAACAATATATTCGGATAAAGACGGTACGGACCATGAAATGCAATTAGATGGAAAACTTTCTGTTGGAACAACAACGAAAGACCCTAATGCTATCCTTACAGTTGAAGGGGCAATTTCTTTAGATGAAATAGGGGCCTCGCCTACTAATACTGCTGATAGAGCGCAACTATATGCAATACAAGGAGATAGACATTTGCGTTATGTAGATGGTGCTGGTGTTGATTTACCTATATTATTAGGAGGAAAACATTCTATTTGGATTCCCGCAGAAGCAATTAGTCCGAGAAGTAATGCAGGTTGTGGTGCTTTGGCTACAACAGCCGCCGCTACAAATGGAAGACCTGATATTAGAGCATTACCTTTTGATAAAGATTCTGATGAACATGGACAATTTACAATAGCGATGCCCGGAACTTGGAATGCGGGAACTTTGACAGCACAATTTTATTGGACTTCAACTTCTTCAACAACTTCCCATGATGTAACTTGGGCTATTCAAGGTGTTTCTTTAGCAAATGATAACCCAATTGATACTGCTTTTGGAACTGCTGTGGTTAAACATGATACAGTAATAGCGGCTAAAGACCTTCATATTAGTGGTGAAACAGGTGCAATAACTGTTGCAGGTGCAGGTGCAGGTGAATTAGTTTGTTTTCAAATTTATCGAGATGTTGATGGAAACGGAACTGCCGCTAATGATGATTTAAATGTTGATGCTTTATTAATGGGAGTTAGAATATTTTATACTATCTCAAGAGGAAATGAGTCGTGATATTATGTTTGGTAGAACAGTAAATGGATTTGGTTCTTATGCAAATAGAACAGTAGCGGTTTCAGCAGTATCGGATATTTACAGTGAAGATGATAATGGAACAGGTGCAACAGGTGATGGTAATAGTAAGTTCACTAAAACCGTAGGAGGTTCTGCAACACATAATCAAAGGGTATTAGACCCATTAGAAGTTACAGCAGGTCAAGCAATTACAGTTGGATTAAATGGTGAATGGACTGGAACAGAAACTTCTATCGCTTGGAGTATATTAGAAATAGATAATGGACTTGGTTTAGTAGCAAGTGTTTCAGTAGCGGTAGATGGTTCTTCTGCGGCTACAACTGCGGCCTTTGACCCAGTATTTACTATTGCGGCAAGTGCAGGGCCGGGTGAACAAGCCGCTTACAGACTTACATTGGCTGTTACTAATTCCGGTGGAACTACTACTAAAAATTGGGACTTTTTAGTTATCTTCCCTTGATGATAGACAAATATTAAATAGTCGTTACTATTTGGTTTATAACAGTGGTAGCCATGTCTGATTTAGATGAAGTCCTTGAACGAGATTCGGATGGTAAAATAAATTGGCTTGTTTCAAAGGTGAATGATATTGATACGAGAGTTCATACAATCGAAACAAATCATTTATTTCATATGGAAAAAGACATGGTTATGCTAAGAAGGGGAGTCTTCCTACTCGCCGCAATTGGAATTACATATTTAACAGGAGTGCAAATACTATGAAAGAAACAAAAGATACATTTAATGACCGTATGGTTAAAAGAACAGTGTTACCAGCAATTTATTTATGGCTTCTTGCCGCAGGTGCAGTAGTAGGTATGGGTATATGGAAGCCTGATGTTGTATTAACAAACCTTGACGGTTTTATTGCACTTATCGCAATTATCAGTGGTGTTTCAGCACCAGCCTTACAAACAGTTCTTCGTATGTGGGAATCTGAACAGACTATCGAAATTGATAACATGGGTGTTGAAATGGAACACGAAAGAGAAAGAGATGCACTAAATAAGCAACATGTAATTGATTTAGAAAAGGCTCGACAAAAGCATGAACAGGAAATGCTTACAGCGGCTCAAGAACATAAGCACATCGTTGAGAAGCATAAGGAAACTATTGTCAAACTTACACCTATTCATAAGATGGGCGAAGATACTGAGGAATAAATATGTGGCGAGATACTTTGAAAAAGGATGCTGAAACTTATTTTAAGGAAAAAATTGCTGAGTATGAGCGTAGACTTAAAAGAGACCCCAATGATACTAAGGCTAAAGATGCCTTGAAGTATTATAAAGAACAATTATCTCTTGCACCCGAAAGATTACGAGCATTTAAAAATATTAAGGTGAAGAATAATGACTCGTTGTAATTATTTAGATGCTTGGTTTGATGAACAGTCAAAGATAGTAGATAAAGAAGAAGAAGAAACTAAAAAAGATTTTGTCACAGGTGAGAAGAAATGAAATGGGAAAACTTATTAAAGATTAAAACATTGAGCGATAGAGATGGAAATTACAAAGTGTCTGATTTATACAGTCCTTCTAAGTTTAGTGATATTGTTCATAGTGATTTAAATGAATATCACAATATGCGTGATTTTAAAACTATTAGTTTTGACGGCAATCATCCACATGTCGGAGGCGCACATCAGTATTTTAAACCAAATAATACAAAGGAAGCAGTTTGTATGCGATGTATGGTAAGGATGAATTCTCAATAAAGGAAGTAAAAAAATGAGTTGGTTTGATATTGTTAAATATAATCGAGAACATTATGTTCGTGCAGGTCGTAAGCATAATGACCCTGAAACAATTAGTGTTCATCAAAGAATTTTAGAATTAGTAAATAACCGTAATATTCCAAGAAGAGAATTAGGTGCAAGAATAAAACAAGTTTTAGAAGAGGAATAACTTTAGGCTAAAAAATCAAATCGAAAAATTTGCATAAAAAAAAGCCCCGACCCCCTATCGGGGCCGAGGCCAAAAAAAGTATATATCTAACTGTTATTATTCTTTATAGGGTATATGACCCCCAGAAACAAACAGAACATTTTTTTAGTTTGAAACTCAATTACCAATCCAAATCAATCTTAACCAACTCTCCTAAGTCTTCATCGAAGAAACTTAGATTACCATTTTCCACACCCATTTTCCACACATCTAAGGTAAGTTGAGAATCCTTTAGGCAATACTTTGCCACATCTTCATACTTACCTTCACTCCACCATCGAACAGCCGCAAGACCATCTCCTGATTTTTTAGAATCTAAATTGCACTTAGCAAGATTATCTAACTGTATTCGCTTACCTGCCGCCTTTGTCATCATTCTTGATGTGTCAATGCAACGGGTTTCTTTATCTTCGAGATACTTACGAACAATATAAATGTCCATTGAATCTCGCAACGCTGGTAAATCAAAGGCAACAATATTATGCCCTAACAACTTACCACCTTTTTGAAAGTGGTCGTCTAAGTCATATTTAAGTTGTTTCAATTCTTTAACAACTGCACCTTCAACTTCAACGGCTTTATCAATATAAACCGTGTTATTCTCTCCATCCGTGGTAGTTACACAAGTAACTTTCCACATATGGGTATTCTGCCAACCGCCAATATCTGCGGCGGTATTTCCTGTTTCTATATCAAACGACAATACATTATTCATTTTTTTTCACTTCCATATTTTTAATTAAATCAATGGGATAATTCATGTCCATCATTTCTATGACTTTCAATAACATTTCATCGTCAATGTAATTAACGAATAAATCAATTAAATCTTCCCTTGAAACTTCTTCTTCATCAAGCACTTGTCTAAAGCGCAATATTCTATTTTTCATATACATTATTCCTTCCTCCTAATATACACTCGGTTGTTCATCTTTTTATTCTCGAACAAATGTTCTACATTGTTCCATTCCCTATAAAAGGTTGGGCGACTTTTCTTAGTCATTTTCATGTAGTTATTAACTAATTCTGTTTTTGATACCCAACCATCCTTTTTAGTAGCAGACTGATAAACCTTAGCAATTACCAATTCTCTACCTTTTTCAGCCATTCTCTTAGGACTCTTTTTCAACTTATCACTGAACCAAGTAGTAATAGAATCAAAACTTTGGTCTGTAAGTATTCTTGCTTGGTCGATATGTCTTGCTGTAATTTTTGTACTCTTTTCTGCACAAGCACAAAGAGCCGCCGCATTACACATATTATTAATCGTATTCATTAAGAATGTATTTAAAGCCGCATAAATGTGGTCGGGGAAACCATCCATGTATTTTCTCATACCACGCCAAACGGTCTTAAGTCTTTTCTGTGCATCGGGAGTAAAGGTTGTAATCAATCTTTTGTCCCCCGTTTCTTTATATCTTGCGTCTGCCCAAGAATAAATATCGTAAAGCATTTCCGAAAACTCTACTGTAAAGGCATCCGAACCGTTTTCATCTTCAATGATATTACCAACCATATCTAAATATTCTTCTTCCATTTGCATTTTTAATGATTCGGGAACTTCTCTTACATATAACCACATACGCTGAAAGACACCCTTAGTAAGAATAACCTTTTCTAAACCCTGTGGAGGTAATGTTGTAGCCCATAAACTGCGTTGGCAATCTACAACTAAATCCTTACCCCATTCAGTTAAACGCTTTTTAATTAAGTGGGTATCGGAATCTAAACGATTCATAAACTTTTGAAACATCATTACAGTATCTTGCTTGTGCTGTGTTTCCTTGAAGATACCCGAATGTTCAAACTCATCAAAGGCAATAATACCGGAACCAAACAACGCCCCGTTGATATTAATATCAATTTCTTCAGGCATTGGGTTTCCATCAATGTCTAAGTTTTCTTCACCTCTAACCCAATCAGGATTAGGTTGACCCATTTTAATAGTGCCTAATAATGCTTGGTCTGTAAATGCGTCGGGATTTTGAAGGGTAAATTCATTAACACCAGTTAGTGGTCCTCTTGGATTTTCTCCCCTCATCGGGTGTTCATTTATTAACTCAAATGTTTTAGCCCAAACAGGTGACAAGAAATCAAACATTGTAGTCTTTCCACTACGGGCTGTTTGAATCCAACAGTAATGTATTCTTGGGTCAAGAGAAAGACGACCTACGGGAACTCGTAACTTGTCTTTCAAGACCTGACCGAGAGTTGTAAAGAAAGCCATTGTAGCCGGATAATCATTATACAATGAAAACTGAGTTACAACTTCTGTCCATCTTACTACAACTTCAGGCATAGTTACAGAACCACGCCTTTCTATTTCTATATCTATATTCTGCATCTTTTCCAATGCTTCATATAATTCCCATTCATCTACTTCTAAATCTTCTGCCATTAGTATTTCACCTCTTGTTCTTCATTTAACGCATTTGATATATTGGTGGCCGTCACTTTACCAATACCTTTTACTTTCATAATTTCCTTAACTTCGCATGTAGCGATTTCTAATAATGACCCGAACTCCGATAAGAGAATACGAGCCTTTTCAATTGTAACTCCTTGAATGGTGCAAAGTAAATCTAAGCGCACATCGTCTGTTCTTGTTTTCTTAGGTAACATCTTATGTAAATCAATTTCTTTATCACAGTGATGTTCACAAGCGACTATGAAATGTGCCGCCGATTCTACATCTGCTACCCAAATAGGTGTTGTTTTAGTATTCAATGCTATACTAGATAATGCCCCTATAAACATTTTTTGCAGTTTAAGTCTCCACCCTCTATTGTTATAAGAGTTTTTTACATGGTTGAGATATGAACCAGCATCCGATAGATTACCATAAATGATAATATAATTTCTTCCATAAGAATCTTCCATGTTGCTAATTTGATTAAACATTCTTTTATTACGCACTGATTGTAAAAAGTCTTCAACGCTTTTTGCCTCAATACACACATCGCCTATAATGTAATCTCCTACTTCTAAGAATACTTTTTTTGCCTCGATATTAGATAGCATGGCATATTGTATTACCAACTCACTTAACACCGAATCTTCTCTACTGTCTATCATCATTCTAAGGCCCCCTGTGGGTATCTCCAGCACTTTCCTATGCAATACCCCTTACTGATTAAAGTTTGACAAGACGGGGCCATATAACGCTTATTTACCACATAGGAAACAGCCTGTCTTGTAATTCTTTCATCGTAGTCAATCCATACATCTTCATCCGATGCTATCTTTTTAATTTCTCCTGATATAATACCTATAATATCTACAAGAGCATCTCCACCTACTTCTCTCGGTGAACAGTCTAAACCCTTCTCAACAACTGCTAAGTCGGATAAGAACTCATTATACCATTGAACCAAGTAATGTCGAGATTCATGTAATGGATTATGAGTCATTACTGCCGCATTGAGACAAGGGAGAATAGGTAAATCACCCGGACTCTCAACATAATCTATTTCAATTTCTGCCGCTTCCATCTTTTTAACTTGAGGCCATTCTACCAAACCTTCACCATACCAAATAGGAGGTTGCTTTCGGGGCTTTCTTGCTAAGTCTGTAATATGTGATAACGGCTTTTTTAAATCGCTACGGATTAAATTTATAGAAAACAATTTAGCACCTAAATGAAAGGTGTTTTGTGTTCTTCTCAAACGAGCAGTATTAATAACTCGGTTGTCTAAACGGGGTGACTTTCCACATACATCGTGACATATGTTAAAGAAAGCCTTTACTCTTCTTAGGTCAAAGGTTCTTTTACCATAAACGAATATATAAAACCCTCGACCACTAAAAGCCATGTTATGTTTGTAGTTGTTTTCTGTAAGCCACTTATGTAGTCTTTTCATATCTTCCCATGCTTCGTCTAAAGATTCATTACCGTGTGCATCAATGTCTAAAAACAACCTGTCGATAATTACCGTATGTTCAAGTCCTCGGTCTTTAGAGAACTCTTCGTAATCATAAACAGAAGTATAAACATTCATGCGACCATTATGCGCCTTAACGAATTGCTTGTATTTTTCTTTGTTTTGCACTACAATTCTTCTCGGTTGTATTGCGTTTTCTAATGGGCTACCTGCCCACATTTCTCTCGGATAATTCATCTCATCACCTAATCTATCATATCTAAAAAGTCCCTTGCTTCGCATATCGAGCAAAGTTCTTTATCTTTGTCTGTAAGTTCAGCCTTACAGTATTTGCATTTCTTTTTCATTTACAACACCTTCGTATCTTTTTTAATCTGCTTTTTCAACTCTTCCTTTGTAAGAGTAATCTTATCCTTTTGTTCTTCTATTGTAGGAGGAACTTGAGGAACTTGCGAAAGCATTACAGGTGCTTCATCAATAAGTTCAAGCATTTGCGACTTAGCATAAAAGGTAGCCTTTTCAGTCCACCAACTTTTTACTAAATCTTTTTGTTCTTGCCCTAAGAAATCAAGCATCTCTTCCCAAGAAGGTTCTTCCATAGTAGATATAATATGTTTGATAACATCATCCATTTTCATTAACTCTTTGAATGTCCACTTGTATTCTGTAATCTCTTTGACAATTTTAGAACCAATCATAATTTGTTCCCCCTCCTGTTGCTTCGCAGTGGTCGAAGTGTCCACAGTGGACACACTTCTTATGGAAGTATGAAAAGTCAAACTGCTTATTCATGTATGCGTCTATTAGTTTTTGTATAGAGTTTATCACCGAAGTAGTAGAACGCTTCTTAGTCTCTTCAACATATATGTAATTGCTCTTAGGAAAAATCCAACCCCAGTGTGTAATTCCCACAGCGGGATTTAATCCTAAACTAATAAGTTCTTCTTCATCTGCATTTTCATAAAGTAATTGATAGAAAGCCATTTCTTTTCTCATGTTTGTTTTCTTACTATCTTTCCACGCACCTGTTTTTAATTCAAATGGAATGTAACCATTATCATCAAAAAACATTCTATCAATAATCCCCTGCAAATGAATATTAATACCGTTAATTCTAAAACGAGCATTAAGTAATATTTCATTACCAATGGGAACAAAGTGTTCTACTGTTCCTTCGTGAACACACTCAATAAATCTTTGTGCTTGCCATGCTGACAAAGCCCTGTATAAATCTCTAGTGTCTTCATCTTTACCTTCGGGGTAGTAATCCCTAAAGTGTTTAACCAGTTTGTTAGAATCATCAATGTAAGGCATAGCCTTTTCAGTGTCAACCATTTTCCAGAAGTCTTCTTGAGCATTGTGAACTATTGTTCCTCTAAACATGGCCTCTGAAGTTTTCTGCTGTTTTTTACCTTGAGCGAATGGGTCGTAACTATATTTGTATGACCCATTACAAAAGTTAAATGTTCCCAAAGAAGACTTTGTAATCTTCAATGTTGGGCCATCAATATCATCGGGATTCCATTGATATGTAAATCCATTGTCAAGGTCTTTCTTAGTCCATTCTGTAGCGTATTCATCCATTTCTTTCTACTTCCTTAAGTGCATCAATTAAGGCCGATGCTTCACCTCTTGTCATATTCTCTCGAATAGATTCTTCTCCACCTAATTTAATTATGTAATTTCTTTGGGCGTCGGTCACTGGACCATTATGGTTCTTAACAGTCTTTGTTTGAGTAATACCCTTTTCTTCAAAAGCGGCCCTACGCAAACTGGCTGTTGTATTATCATGGCATTCTCTACAAACTTCCACAACATTACTACGAGAATGGATAAGGTATTCTTGTCCAATTTCTCTACATCTATGTTGTGAAATAATGTGATGCCACTCTGTTTTTCCTTCAGCAAAACAAATACTACAAAATCCCTGCTTTTTCCAAAATTGTCTCTCTTCTTTGACAACTTTCAAAAATTCCTGTTCAATCACTTCTATTTCATCTTGCTTCTTTCTTTTACGAGCCTGTAATGCTCTCAATGTTTTATAATATGTTCCTTCTTTTTTTCCCATGTTACCACCATTCCTCTAAGGTTTTTTGGTTTATATCTTTTTTGATGAGTTTTATAGGCCACTCCATGCTATCAAATATTAACAAAGCCTTCTTAATAATTTCTCCGTTGGCGATGAACTCCCAATCAGGTGTAAATTTTCCCTCAATGTCCTTAAATTTTAAGAACGAAATATATTCACACGATTTAGATACACCATTTACGATGTAGCACTTCTCATCCAAGTCTGCATTATTTACTTTAAAGTAATAATACGCATCACCCTTCTTAATTTTACCAAACCCTTGTTGATTATGGTAAATAATTCCTGCCGAACCTCCTGCAATCATATCGTAGTCTTCGATATTTCTTCTAAGTCTACTTCTTTTACTAATTTCAGACAATTTTGGTTCACCTTTTATGACCTTTGCATACTCTTTATTACAATAATCAATGATAGACTTTTTGTTATCAAAAGATGCAACCATTTTTAGTAAATTTTCTTGAAATTTCTTTGCTATTTTAGTTTCATTTGACTTTTTCATTTCAAAGCCCATTACAAAGAACTTATCTTCGTCTAAATACTCTCCATCCTTCCAAGAAAGATAACCGCAGTAGCGATTTTTCTTCTTAGAAAGGAAAAACTTACTGGCAAACTTTTCAAACTCTAATTCTACCGGTTCTCGGAAGATTTCTTTTGAAATATAATCATTTAACAAAACTCTTAGTTGTTTTGCATCTTCTACATCACGAACCTTCACGAAAACAGAATCAGTGTGTCCATAAATAACCTCGTAGCCCAATTCTTGTGCTTTAAAAGCAGTTTCTCGCATAGCATGACGAGCAGAAGCCGTAATTGATTGAACCATTTCCATATCTGCCCAACCAAAACCTTCTTTTGCGAGAATACCGTAGAAAGCATTTACCGCCCTCTTCGTAGCCATTTGTGCTGAATCCCACTTAATATAATCTTCGTCTGTTTTAGCCTCTTTACGCAAATTTTTGTATTCATCCCGCAAAGCCATCATGTCAATAACTGCTTGAGGTAAAAGCCCAAGTGTATCTTTTTCGTAGTAATAAGTAGGCTTCTCTTCAAAGTCTCCTAAATGCTTAGGTGTATTTACCCACACCGGATAACCATGCCCACGCTTAGTTTCCCAAGAGATATTTACTGCGGCCATCATTGATGGGTATAGGGATTTGAAATCAAATACAGCAACATTTTCATGTATGCCATAAGTTCCCTCAATATCAGGATTCATAACGAAAGCACCATCGTATCTTTCCTTCTCAGTTTTAACACCTGTTGGGGGAATCCACCCGGATTTACGCATAAAATATACTCCACCCATTTGAGAATTATGATATGTATTCTCGAAAGGACATACGATAAGTCTTTGTAGGGCAAGACTGTTTTCACTTACATTCAATTTGTTATCAATGTTCACACACAAATCTACATCTACCTTAGCATATTCAAGGTAAGTCTTAGTGTCTTCTAACCATGCCCGTTCATAGAACTCTAAGTCCTCAAACTTTGAACTTGAAACCTTTCGTTCACCAAGAACAAGGTTTGCACAATCATCTAACTTTAGTGAAGGTAGTGTGCCGTTTTGAGAATCAGTCCAAAGGCGTTCAAATCTATCCATTAGACAGAAAGTTAATCTGCCACGAATAGGCTGTGCGCTATTAAAGTATTTTTCATCTCCTGTGCCTTTTCCTAATTGCCAGCCCGTAGTTTCTCCATTACTGAACTTTCTACGAACATCTTTAATCTCATTACAAGGAGACATGCGATTAGGGTCAATACCTAATTTACACATACGCTTAATAATTTGAGGAATATCGTAGCCGAGAATATACCAGCCGATAATCATATCAGGGTCTTGCTCTTCCATCATTTCGATAAATGCGTAAAACATTTCTGTTTCACTTTGATAAACCTGCACATAATCAAGACTGGAAAACTGTTCGTTTGTTAACTCTAAATGAGCCTCTTTAGGAAACCAAGTCATTACTGTGTTCTTTTTAGTAAATGAATCGTAGATACTTAGCACTGTTGTTTTACCATCATGCACCCCACCTACTTGAGATTCAATATCAAAATACCACTTACGGTGTTCGTATTCTTTAATCTCAGTCATTCGGTCAACTGCATAAAGACGCTTAATATCAACATCTGCTTGATAGGTAGCAATCCCTTCTTTATGAAATTGATTCATAAGAGTCCATCGGTCTTTAGGGTTATTGTAAATTATTTTCTTTAAACTTTTACCGTGAAGACTTGTCCAATTACCCATTTCATTTTCAACGGGTATTGCTCTTTTCTTTCCATAGTTATTAACAACCATTTGAGATTTATACCAATGAGAGGCGGCAGATATAAAGAAATAAGGTTTGTAGTCCTTTACTGTTTCTTCTTTTCTTTCTCCGTCTTCTCTCCATCGTAGATATATATTACTCCCCATTGTGTCTATTATCATTTTCAATCACTTTCCATTCTTCAATCTTAAAACTTATTCCTTCACTTTGAAGGTATTCCATGAACAGATATTCTAAATGCTCTCGCAGATATTGAGGGTCTGTCCAACCCTCTTCGGTATCAATATAACCATTGACATAAATTAACATTACAAGTCCTCCATTAAGTCTGCGAACTCTTCGCCGTATTTAGTGGCTAACTTCAATCTCTCAAAGTCTCTCATTAGCCTTTCAATATATACAGCCGCATCCATTAGTTCTTCCTGTAAATGAATAAGCCATTCAAGTGTGTTTAAATCAGTGCGTTCCATTGTCACGCCGTATTTATTCTTACCCACTTCGGCTCTTTCACGAATCTTTTTAATTACTTGTTCTTCGTATTTGCTCATGTGTTCACCAACTTAAACCGCTTGGGTATCGAGAAGGATTGTAGCCCCCTCCTATATTCCATACAATAGTGTAGCCTAAACCCTTCCAATACTTCATAATAGAATCCCAATGATGTTGATTATTAAAGTTAAGACCTGAAGAACACTTCATTCTTCCACT
>Ga0209337_1000366_pt1 | contig 36039 bp, 38 predicted proteins | sample LinPmetageLP53_FD_184044 | JGI IMG/M metagenome (GOLD analysis project Ga0209337, IMG submission 184044) | Marine viral communities from the Pacific Ocean - LP-53 (SPAdes) (version 2) | ecosystem: Environmental > Aquatic > Marine > Oceanic | place: Pacific Ocean | collected 2010-02-08
AATCGTTTAAAATTAGCTATAACTTGATCAAATAACTCCATTGCTTTATCTTCACCACAATATTTTGATAAGTGACCTCCAATTGAGGTATGATAAGTTAATTTACCATCACTCCAACCACCTGCTCCCAAAAAACCTGTCATTACTTCTTCAGGTTTACGTTCATGGGGTGATTTTCCCATATCAATTATAGTGATTTTATCACCAGGATACCCATTATCTACTAATTTGGTTGCAGCATTAACACCTGCTACACCTGCTCCTACAATTACTATTTTATCCATTTGTAAATTTTAATACGTTAATATAATAAAAAAAGTGACCTAATCCAAAGATTAGGCCACAGCTCTAAAAAAAATTATTTAAATTCGACTGGCTAATGAATCAGTCTATATTTTATTTTATCCAGCTATACTAGATATAAATGCTTTTACTTCACCTCCTTTAACAGCAGTTAAAGCAGCTTCTAATGTAGTCAAAGATAAGTTTTTAGCTTGAAGTGCTTTTACAGCAGTTGCTCCTGAAATTACTAAGAATGTAGCTACTATAACATGAAATATAGCACTTGATATTTTATCAGCTTTAGCTTTATCTTTAATAAATTTACTTACTATTCCTTTAATTGGAGCCATGTATAAATGATGTAAATCATCTGCTATACCTCCTAATTTTACCATCCATTTTTGGTATTCACTTTCATCTGTTGGCTTTTTACCTAAAACTTTTCTTACAGTATTACCTGCGGCTTTACCAAACTTAGCAACTAATCCCATTATAGCAGGAAGAGCAAGAGCAATACCTGCTACTGTTAAAAGACCTTCATTTTGAGTTTTAGATTTTTTTTCTAATTCATCATCTAATGCTTTTAAAACACTACTCATTTCGTCTTTTAAATCATTTACTACTGCTTCTTCTTTAGCATCTTCTTCTTCACTTAAGATATTAACAATTTCTTCCTTAATAAGTTGTTTAAGTTTTAATTGTTTCATTTTTTATATATTTTTAATCTTAATTTATTATCTCCTTTTATAACACGATGAAAATGGTGTCTTGGTATAAATATAGGATCATTTAATGAAGTTGGCAATTCATTATCAAGTTGTATCTTCCAATTTGTTTCTCCAAGGATTTCTAAAGTTCGATCTTCATCATCACGATGCCATAACAATTCTATTGGATCTATATTTTCAGAAAATTCACGAATAATATAGGAATCTGTAACTTTTATATCAGTGTAAGGTTTCAAGACTTCTTTTTATATTGTGCTTTTTTAGTATTTTTTACAAACTGTTTACCTTTTTTACCTCCTCTAACTTTTTTAGCTACAGTTGATTTTCTTTCAGCTTTAGTTAAAGATTGTGCTTTAGCTTTAGGTAAACAACGAGTTGCAGCTTTACCTTTTTTCATTGTACCACAAGCTCCTGTTATATTACCTGAGGTATTGATACGTACCCATTTTTCTTTTTTAAACCAATCACGTAAAGATTCTTTAATTACATTACGTATTTGTTCTTCTTTTAAACCTTTCCAAATAGATCCTTTTCTACATCTAACTACAGCACCTGATTTATAAGCAGAAGGTTTATCAAATTTACGATCAGCAATACGTAAACATCTGTCTCTCTTACTCTTTTTTTCAGTAAGAACTTCTTTAATTATTTTTTCTAATCTACCCATTACCAAAACCCACTAAAGGATGATTTTAAACCTAACAATTTAGCATAGCGAGGTAGTCTACAAGACCAATATCCTGCTTTTGTTCTATCTTTCTTTTGTGCACATTTATGTCTAGCGGCAAATGCTCGTCTTGCTTTAGGATTATTAATTTTTGCTTTTAATCCACCAGAACCAAATGAAATTTTTTTTACTTTTTTAGTTTTAGGATCTCTAACATAAACATAATATGCTTTAGAACCACCACGTTTTGGTTTTCCTATGGGTGGGTCCTTTTTCTTTTTCTTTTTAGCTTCTTGAAGAGAAAAATTTGATACTGATTTATACCACTTTATTAGCTCACCATAAGTCATATCTAATGCTGGGTATTGGGGATTACTTTCAAGTTTAGCCAATTCTTTAGGATATTTTTTTAACATTTTTCTAATAGCTTCTAATCTATATAAACCTTCTCCATCTCCATCCCATGTTCTTCTATCTATACCATAACTATAAGGCCCAGTGTATATGTTATCATCATCTTCCCAATCATCTTCTTCTTCCCAATCATCTTCCCAATCCAAATCTTCTGATTCATTCATAGATTTTCTATTTAAAAACTGTTGGAATCTTCTATTAACTTCTTGATCTATAGATTTTTTTGTCCAACCTTTACCTGGAGAATTTTGGGCTATTTTTTCTACTTCTTTTCGAATTTTGTCTAAATCTTCTGATTCATTAACTGATCTATCGATTACATACTCTTTATCCAATAAGTCGTCAGAGCTTGTATGCAAATGACGCTGGAGGTTTTCTTGGGCTTGGATATAAAGTTTATTTTGGGCTTTATTAATTCCTAAAGCCTCTACATGCCATTTATCACCATGTTTCATTTTGACATACTTTTCAGCAGCTGCGTAATCTTCTTTGGTTGGTTTAGTATCAACAGCTTGACCAAATATTCTTTGAGCTTCTTTATATTCCCTGTCAATAATACGTTTCCAATCAATTTTTTCAATCCCCCAATCTAAATCTTCTGATTCATTCATTAATCCTTTAGAAAACATTATAAAAGGATAATAAGCTCTATCATCATCATAATCTCTTTCATACTCAAAATTAGAAAGATCAGCATTTACTTTAAATCCTTTACTTTCAATAAAATCAACCATGTCATCAAACTCTTCATAAATATCTCCTTTGATTAATATAGATAATTTTTGATCACCAATTAATGAAGTTCTTACATTAAATTCTTTTTCAAATTCATTTTGTAATGTTTTTGGATCTACATTTTCATTTAACATAGGTAAATCTAAAGGTACTTTTTCACCTTCATACATTCCATAATTACCTAAGTCAGTTTCTGATAGAATTTCTTTATCATCTTCATTTACATGAATAATTTCACGTAAATATAAATAACGTGCTTCTTGCCATAAATTAAGGAAAGATTCGGAACCATAACGAAATGTGTTTTCGGTTAGTGGGAGTTTATTTTGCACATGATATTGCAGATTTTCCGATAATATCATTTTAGGGGCTTTGCTTTCATTTAATAAGATACCTTCATTACCTACATTATCACAAGTATTGCAACCACAATTGCAATCTTTCTTTTTAGGTTGAGTAGATAATGCTTCTTTTATTAAATTTGTTAAACGTGACATATTAATAAATATTATTTAAATATTAAATTTTTCTTTCCAAACAGGATTAATTATCCAATTATTATCTTCCATAATATAACAAGCAGAATTTCCTCCTTTACCATATCCTCTAAGATGTAAACCTATATCAGCATCTAACTCATTAATAGGTTTTAAGTTATTTATAAAATTTTCAATACTATTAGGAACTTCTCCTTTAAAATAACAATTAGCTGTAGCTTCAGAGTCTTTACCAAATTTATTTGCGCCTGAGTATGCTTCATATTCTTGTTCAGGGGTTAATTCATAATTTGAGTTATAGGGTTTGGTTTTAATAAACCAATGCATATAAGGACTTCTTGTTCCTATTTTATTATCTTGTAATTTTTGATAAAAATCAAGAATTATTTTTTTGCTATCTTCTAACCCTAATATTTGTTCAAATCTTGCAGGTAACATCCAGTTTTCTACAAAAGTAGCATTAGCAGCCTTTAAACTAATTTTTAAATCACCCCCATAAGGACTAATAGGTTTATTTAGTTTAACAAATACATCTGTTTTTGGATTACCTTTACCTTTAAATGTTGGGGCCCCAAGTCTTTCTATTTCATATTGTTTTTTGTCATAACTAAACTCATAATTTTTTCCAGATGTGTCAAATAAAAGTTTTACTATATCTTTTTCTTGTCCATGTCCTGCTTTAAAATTATTAAAAACATTTTCTTTAGTTTTACTATCTGGGTTAACATCTATAAATTCTATTTGTTTTCCTGATGGTTTTAAGATGTCTGTTAATCTAATTAAATATTCTTTATCTTTATAATTTATGCGTGTATAATATGAGGATCCCTTTTTAGTTAAATTAGATTCTTTATTATCTATAATTTTAAATTTTTCACCTTTACCTAAATTGTCTACTATTTCAAAAGATTTAGGGTCAAATATAGGTGCATCCCTTTCAGTTTCAAAATCCATAGTATCAGAGCTATCATTTAACTCTATATATTTATAAAAAGCACCTGTTGGTTGACTATAATTTGTAGTTCTACCCCCTAAATTAGCTTCTTTTAAAGAAATAAATATTCCTCTTTCTTTTAATAAACTTTCTAACATTAAAATATCCTGTTCATTTTCTATGTCAGGATATCCCTTAGGAAATTTGTATGCTATACCATGTAAAAATTTATCTAAAACGTCCATTATGTTTCTGGTTCTTCAATTGGTGTTTCTTCTGTTGTAGGTTCTTCAGGTGGTGCTTCAGCACCTGCTTCAGGTTCAAATCCTTCTCCATCTTCTTCTCCTTCTTCAGTTTTAACTCCATATCTTAATATACGAGCTATTGACTCAGCAGCACGTTGTTCTTCTGGTAGATTTAATAAATAATATTTTTTGCCTTCAACTTGGGCAATAAAACTTCTTTTGCCATAAATTAAATAAAATAGTTGATCATTTTTTAAATTAATTCGAAAAGTAGAAGGACGTGGTGCAACCCAATCAATTGAAGCTACAAAACTATCATACTCAGGAGTTAAAAGATCTACAATAATAGCTTTTAATTCAGGAAATTTGGTTAATTCATCATATTGAACAGCTTCCTCAGGTGTAATAGTTCGATTAGAATATACCTGTTTAATTAAAATTTTTAATTTACTTTGTAGTGCTTCTCTAGTCATTATCTAAGTTTAGAAAATATAGTTTCTGCTAATTTTTTTGATGGAGATACTAGTCTTCCATATGCTGATTGATCAGCAGATATTTTTAATGCACTATCTCCTGTAATAGCAGCTGATAAATAATCAATACTTTTATCTAATTCTTCAACATCTGCTTCAGTATCATCTTGACTTTTATCTACTTTTTCAGTAGCTTTAAGTATATCAAATAAAATAGGTTGTAATTTTTCTATAGATTTTACTGTTTCAGGGTTTTCACTTAATTTTTTTACAACAGTTTCAACTACTTTTTTTTTGTTTTTTGCAGATAAATGACCCATAGATGGTTTAAGTTTTTCATTAATTACTCCTTCCTCACTTGCAACGTCTACCATTGCATCAATTTGAGGTTCTTTCATTTCAAAATCAAGATAGTGTTTTGCAGAAACTAACATACTTTTTGACTTAGTAATTTTTGTTTGCCACCAATGTGGAAAATCTACTTCACCATCCATTTCATCAAATTTATCAACCATTTTATAAAGCTCCATAGCATATTTTCCAATACGATATAAATCAGATTTTAACATTCCTGGTTCATCATCTGTATGGCCTATGTCAAGATCTTCATCTAATCCTTTAGCTTTTTTAAATCTTTCATAATCTGCTTGTCTTTTAGCATCTTCTTCTTTTCTTCTCTTTTCTAATGCCTTTCGATTTGCTCCAAAAGAATCTCCTAAATCTTTCATTAGTTGTCTCTCTTCATCACTCATCTTATCTTCTTCAGATATAGGTTCATCAGAAATTTCTTCAGATGGTGTTTCAAGTTCTTTTTGCATTGATTTTTCAATAGCAGCTCCTCTTTTCTTTTCATAATCAGAAAGCTTACCATCTTTATTTAAATCAGCTTTTTTAGGATTTTTTAAGGCATCTTTAACCATTTCTTTAAGTCTAATTAACATTGGACCAGCTGGTGTGTTTCCAATTTCTCCATCTACTCCATATCCACAAGTCCCTTCTTCGATTTCTTTTTCCATAGGTTTTTCTTCTGCTTGTTTTTTAACTTGTTTAACAGCTTTAGCGTATGCTACTTTTTCGGCTTCAGAGCCATATCTTTTAACCAATTTGTCTCTCCGAGTTCCAACTATAGACAAAAAATTGTCATATATCTTTTTAGATTCCTCAGGAGAGAACGCTTCGGTTAGTTTCATTTATTAAGCTTTATCTTCAGCAGTTGATGTTCTTTTAAAATCAGCTGCTAGTTTTTTAATTTCATTAGCTGCTCTACGTGCACGCGTACGAGCTACTTTTGTTGTTTTTTCGTTTTCAGTTTCTAAAGTAACTAATTGTTCTTTAACTGCTTCAATAATTTCATTTAAGTTCATAGTTTTTATTTTTTATAGATTTTATTATTTATTCTTCTCCTCCAATGTATTCACCTACAAAGAATTTTAAGGTGTTTCCTATTTGAGTAGTAAGTTTTTCATTATCCATTGCTTTGGATACTTTTAAAGCTGAAATTAAATGATCCATTAGATCACCTTCATCACCTTCCATATCAGCAGCAATATCTTCAATTCCACCTCCAGTTTCAGTTTCTTCTTCTGCTTCAACTTCAACCTCTTCTTCAGGTGCTTCTTCAGGTGCTTCTTCTTCTTTTTCTTCTTCTTCTTCTTCTTCCTTAGCTTCTTCTAAAGATTCTTCCTCACTTAATTCGTTAATAATCATTTCACGAATTTTTGATTTAAGGTCTTCTTTTTCATCTTTCATACCATCAAGATAACCTTCTTCTTCAGCATCAGTACGGGCATCTTCTTTTAAAATATAATCACCATGTCTATGTTTTTCAACAGATGACATTTTTTTAAGAACACCCATTAAATCTTTTTTTTCTGCTCCTAATTTTTTAGCAGCAGCTACTAATGGTTTTAAACCAGCAGCTCCACCTTCTTTTTTAAGTACAGATTTAATAGTTTTTTCTAATTTGCTTTTATCAAATTTTTCTTTTTTTTCTTTTGCTTCTTTTAAAAAAGGATTTGAATTTTCAATGGTTTTATTATCCGTTAGAAATTTCTTTAAATTAAAGTTATCTTTCATTTTAAAATATTTTGTTATAAATATATAAAGCTAATACATACTACAGGAAAGTAATATTATTTTTTTAAATTTTTAAAGTATTCTATACCTTCTTCCATTGCTGCTTTAGCACGTTTTTTATCAATTCCACCTACCCATTTTTGGATATCACCAGCTTCAGTAACATAATTATTATTACTTTCAGAAAGCATATCTTTCATAAAGTTTTTATATTCTTCAATATTAATATCTATTTCTTTATTAAATGTAGTTTTAATATATTCTTCCCATTTACCTTCAGTTTTTAATTTAGTTTCAGTAACAGCTCTACAATTAACACATTCTCCATAAGCTTTATAATAATAAGGATCTAACTGCCCATCCATGTTTTCTTTACATTTAGGACAAAATATAGGAACAGCTACTTTTTTAAATTTATCTAATTTAGTAACATTTTCTTTTATACCATCACGTATAGTCCATTTTTTTCCATTTTCTTCCCAAATATCACCTTCTTTATAGGAAATTGATTCTTCACCATTATAACCTATACCAGTAGTTATTTTTTTATCTGTTTTACCTTTTATAAGGTTTCGAAGACGTTCTACATCTCGTTTTTGAAATTGTTTTTTTAAAACTGAATCTGACATTATAATCCTAATTGTTTTAGTTGTTTAATTGAATCATCTGCTGATATGTATAAAATACCTGTTCCACCATTAGCATTCCAAGTGTCAATTGTACTTGCTTTATCGTCTATAAGTATATCTGTTTTAGTAAGAGACTGTTTTACTTGGTGTTTTTGTTTTGCAGGTTTAAAATTTACTTTTGGTGTATCAGGAAATAAATCAGAATGGATTTTACGTAACCATATCATTTTTCCTAATCTAGATTGTTTTTTAATAGAAGGAGCAGTTAACATTTCATAGTCGTATTGTGAAACATAATCTATTAACTTTTTAGCTCCAGACATTACAGGTATACCTGCCCAAAATTTTACTTTATTTTCTTCATCTATAAAGTCCCAAAATTTATTCATACCATATTTATCTCTATATTCATCTGGGGTTAGACCTGATAGGTCAATAAATCTTTGATCAAAATCAGCTATTACACCATCCATATCTAAATAGATAGTATACGCAGATACATCGTTTTCTTTAATTAGTTTATATAAATCAAATAAATTTGCCATAATTAAAATTGAGGTAAACTTAATGCCTTTCTTCTGCTTCTCCACAGATCTAGAATTTTTTCTTTTTCTTCAGGGGTGATTTCTTGGGCATCTAAATAAGTATTTATTACATCTCCAAAAGATCTTTTTTCTTTTTTAGCTCTAAAATACATTCCTTGTAAATTAGCATCTACTTCTTTTGGTAATTGAAAATATTCAGCTTGAGGTATAAGTTTAGCTTTAACTAAAGCTCTTATAAGAGAATCATCTTCAAATTTTTCTTTTTTTGTTTTTGAATCTCCTGATTGTGTAATATGTTCAATTTCATGTCTTACAACATCTTTAAGATTCATAGATATTTCTTCCCAAAATTCAGGTAACATTTTAGGATCAATTTCAAAAGTTACTTCTAAATATCCTGGGAGTTTTTCTTTGGTTTTAGGATTAATTCGAGCTTCATCAGAACCACCATCTACTTTAAGTTGTTTTGATCCAGGTGTGAATTGTATTTGAGCTTTTACATCAATACCTCTTGGAGGGAAATCATAAGTATCTTCATATGTTGATAATTTATCTCCTTCTTCATAATCTTCTTTCCAATTTGAAAATATATCTCTTGAAATTTGATTTGATAAAGTATCATAACGGCCTTCTTTTAATTGAGGAGTATTATCATGATTACATTTATGACACATATATAAATCATCTCCACCATCTTTTATTTTCCATTCCCATCCACAATTATCACATTTAATTTTATCTCCAATAATTATTTCTTCTAAACTAGCTAATTCTCTAGCATATTGGTTTAAACCAAAAGGATCTTTACCTAAATTTTTATTAAAACCGTGTTTATGTTTATATGGTTTTTCTTTTTCATTTAAACTAGTAACTTCTTCTCCATCAATACCATCTGTATAATTTCTAAAAAGCATATTACCTTTTGTGTATGCTTCTCTTTCTATATCATTTAAATAATCATCTTCCATTGTATTAGTAGTACTAATATCTTTTAATCTACCTTCTAAATTTTGAATATGATGAATCATTTCATGAGCATATGATCTTACTACATCTTTAGGATGTCTACCTTTAGTATATAATACTATTATCATATTATTAGGATCATAATATGCAGTTTTACCTAAAAAATCTTTAGCATTTTCTTCATCATTATGTTTAAATATTATTTTAGGTAAGGGTTTAATATTCATACCCTTTTTTAACATATGTTTAGTTAAATCTTTAACTTGTTGTTTATAATCTATATAATTAGAATATGTAGTATTTTCATTTAAAGGTTTGTATGCTGAACCAAAAGGAGATGATTTACCTTTATGTTTAGCTTGTGCTTTTGGATCAATATTTTCTTTTTCTAGTTCAGGGTGGAATTTCATAGAAACTTCTTTAGCATCAGGTTTAATTGATTCACCATCTACTAATACTTCAACGGGATATATTTTAGCATCATTCCCATACCAATAATTCATTTTATATCCACCTTCTTTAGTTAACTCAACAATTAATCCTCTATCATAATCTTCACTTTCAGCTTGTAAATATATTTTTTTACCCCTTGGTAAAACTAAAGATGTCTTTTCTAAAATATCTTCATTTACTTTTTGTTTTTTCATTCTTTCTGTTTTCTTCTTAGAGGCTTCTTTACGTTTTTTAATATATTCAAAAGCAGAACGTAACTTAGCTTTCTTTTGAGGGTCTTTAGTTCTACTTAAAGCAGCTCTTACTCTTTGATGTATTAAATTAATAATTTGAGATTGACGAGCATGAGATTTAGATTTAAATGAAGTTTTATTTAAAGTATTTATTATATCTTGTCTTGTAGAAAACTTAACTTTAACAGTGTCTGATGGGTCTTCATCTGTGTATAAACGTCTTTTTGATCCTTTGGGTTTTTTTCCTGTGCCTTTTTTAGGGTCAGCTTCATTTATTATTTCATATAAAAATGAAGTAGGAATTAATGATGATTTTAATGCAGGTATTCTAGATAAAAGTAAATAAATAAACCCACCTGGTAAGATAGAAGCTGCTGTAAATCCAGCTAATTTTAAAGTATTTTTTAATTGATTGCCAATTTCAATTTTTTCACTTTTAGTTAAAGTTTCACCAGTTCTTACAGCATGGGCTAATTTCCCAAATGCCTTTTGTATATCTTTACTTTGAGTTTTTAATTTTTCAATAAAATTATCAAATTTACCTTTTAAATCTTTAAAATAGTCTTCTATTTTTCCTTCATCTAATGGTTGAGATGATAAAATGTTCCAAATTTCATCTTGATTAACATTATTAGGCAGAAAACTATTAAAAGCTTCTTTATTATTATTTATTAATGCTTTACGAGCATTAGTTCCACTCATACCTCCGTCAGGAGTAATAATAGTTTTTAAATTAAGATTAGGATACTTATTTATAGATATAGATCTTGATGATATATCTTGTAAATCATCTTCTCTACCTTCTCTAGATCCTATAATCCAATATAAAGAATCTTCAGGATTATCTTTAGCATATCTATAAATATCTCCAATTGGAGAAACAGATTTTTCTATTCTAACTGGTTTGTCAAGTAATTGTTTATAATATTCATCCCAAATTTTAAATGATTGATCTTGAGTAATACCATCTCTTACTTTACTACCAACAAAAATTATAATATTATCTATTTCAGGGTTGTTTTTTATAGCTTTTTGAAGAACTTCTAAATGTCCTGCTGTTGGTGGTTTAAAACCACCTCCAAATAAAGCAGTAACTTCTTTACCTCCTATACTTTCGGGTAAAAAATCTTTAATAAGTGATTTAGTTAAGGAATCCATCTATTTTACTCTTGATTTGGTTTTGAGGGGTAAATTCTGGTAGGGATGAAAGTAGTTGTTTTATAGAATTTTCTAATTCTTTTTGTTCTTTAGCTTTTTGCAATTTTTCTTCATCACTATATTCTCTAGCTGCCGTTACTTGGTCAAAATATTTTTTTATTTCTTGTTCATTGTAAGTTTTATCAGCACCTTCGGGATCATTATTTACTAATATAAAATTATTTCCAAACATATTATTAAAAACATCAACATTTTTATTTACTTTTTCCCAAGTACGAACTATAATTGAAGGTCGAAGTGATCTATCTCCTGCTTCTCCTCTAGATCTATTACGTTCTAAAGATACAAGTGGTGAAACATATATCATTACCATCATTGTATTATACCCTAAATCTTCTAATTGTGTTTTCTTTTTTAATATAGGATTTGATGCACCACCAGTACCATCGATTATAATACTTTCTCCTTCTTTTTGAGCAGATTGAAGTTTAGCTGTTGTTTCTTTACGAGCTCTACTCATTAATTTAGATGATTGAGATAATTCATCTGAAGTAAAGGTTGATTGGGGTTTATCTAATCCTGCCTGTTTAAGTAACTCTTCATATGTATCATCTACATTAATTACTTTTAAGTTAGGAATATTATTTTTAATAAAGGTTGATTTACCACTTCCTGCGGGGCCTGCTAAAAAGATAGCTTTAGGACCATTTTGGATTTCTTTTAATAATTTTATTAGGCTTATCATACTTATACATATTATAATTTTCTTTTAGCATTTGTTCTAAATTCTGTAAAGATAGGAGAATGTCTAGGATTTTCTAAATCAAATAGTTTTTTAACTGTTAAAAATATATCAATATTTTCTTCTTGAGTACGTTTAGATTCATACATTTCCCAACCTTTACCTTGTATTTTACCTTCAGCAGGTTTACGTTTTGAAGATTTTAACCATAAAACTCCATATCGTTGTGGTTTTTTACCAAAACATTCTTCATAGCATTTTCCATAAGCTGCTGTTTGTAAATCATAAGTTGTTTGTAAATGGTTAGAAGTTTTAAAATCTATAACCCACATTTCACCTTCAATTTCACACACCATATCACAAGTACCTGCTACTTTTAATTCATCTGAAAATAGGTGAACTTCTGTTTCAATTAAAGTTGGATTATATTTTTCCCAAAAATCTACAAATCTTAAAAACATTTGCCATACATCTGGGTTAAATTGTGGGTGGTCATTTTTATCTAGAAAATTAAGTTCTTTACCATTTAGATAATCTTCACACATTTCATGAACTTGGGTTCCTTCTTCTGATGCTTTTTTAACAATCCAATCTGCAGAATATCCTACTTTTTTTAACCAATCTTGGAAAAATTTACCTTTTGGGTAATAACTTAAAACATATGTTATTGAAGGATAATATTTACCATTTCTTCTATAATACCTAGAATCAGGAAGAGTAATTTGTTTAGCATCTTCTGAAATTTCTAAAATTCGATTGTAGGATTTTTTTATATTCCTTTTTTTCATATTATTGATAATTTTTTCTCCATTAAAGTATATTGTGTGAGAGGAGAAACTGTTTGGATTAATTGGGTGAATTTTTTAAAACCTAACTCACTAGGATCTTTTCCTTGTAATTCAACAAAATAAACTTCTTTTCCAACATTTAAAAGTTGTTCACAAAATTTTAAAGCTTGTTGGATTGCATCATTATCTAAAGCTATGTATATTTTTTCTACTTTAGATTCAACTATCTTTTTCATTAAAGAAGGTTGAATATTTTTACCAAATAATGGTATAACGTTACGTTTTATAGCCATAGCATCAAATGGTCCTTCGCATAATATAATGGGTAAATCCCAATTAATAAATAATTCAAACGGTATAATATCGCGTGAAGCATCAGGATTACGGTATTTTATGTAAGGATCTTTTTCAAATGATCTTGCGGTAAAATAATTTAATTTACCATTATTATCATATGAAGGTATAATAACCATTTTAGAATATCGTCCATATTCACAATACCCTATATTATATTTTAAAATATCTTTTATTGTTATATTTCTTTTTTTTAAATAAAAATAAGCATGTTTTGCTATAATATCTTTATTATTAGAAAAAGATTTAAATTCTTTTGGTAATTCTAACTGTTCTACTTTAATAGTAAAATCCTCATTACTAGATATATTCTTTACTAGTTTACTTAATTCTTGAAAAAATTCGGAAGAGGTTTTTAATTGTTTAAATAAACTTCTTATAGTTTTTCCTTTTTTACCACATACCCAACATTGCCAAAGATTAATTCCTTTTTTATTTTCTGTAAAATTAACTTCCAGTTTGGGTTTATGATGGTGGCAAAAAGGACAAGTATAGGCTTGGTTGCCTCTTGCAGTGCGTTTTCCTCGACCTAAAACTTTATTTACTAGATTAACCAGCAACTCATTTACCATATAAATAATATATGTAAAGAATTTTAAATTTCAAAGTCTCTTCTAAAAAACTTACCTAAAATATTATCATTAAAATACATTTCAGGTTCTTCTAATACTCTATAAATAAATAAAAATTGTGTTTCGTAATAAGTTAATAGCTTTTTTGTTGGTGCTAATATTAAAATATCTTTAGTAAAATTAGATTTTGGTTCATCTTTTAAAACTTCTAATAGTGATTTACTAGACCCCCAATAATTATCCCAATTAGATTCTTTAATTGCTAATTTGTAAGCAGGTCTTCTACCAACAACCCCTTTATATTGAGCTAATTCTTTTTTGCCTAATTTTATTTTTCTTTGGTGGTAAAGAATCTTTTTACCTATATAAGATTTATTAGAAGGCGTATGAGTGATTTTATAAACAAACCCATATGTGTTGTCTGGGAATTGAGAGATATTCTCAATTGTTTCTTTATTATATATCCATTTCATGATTTTATAAGTCTAAGTTAACAAGGATAGAAGTATCTGTAACTTGTGATATTGGGAGTGGTTGAGCTAATTTTCCAACAGCAATCAATTGTTTAGCATTATTATACATTCCTACTGTAGTAATATATGGAGAAAAATATGAACCTGTAGCAAAATCATACACAGTACTATTTAAAGAACTACCTGATATAATAGAGGGGTTTTGGGTGAAATTAAATTCATTTTGTAATAATGTACATTTATATTGTGATTCATATATTGTAGTAGTACTTTCAAAAGAACAAGTAAAATTTGAAGATGTAATAAAACTATTAATAAAAGTAGTATCATCAGCATCATATATAGCTGTACCATATGTTACAAACCCATATCCATTGTTATTACCAGGGAGAGGAGGGATACCATCATTAGTTAAAATAATTATTCCATGTTCATATATTACATCTCCTACTTTTTCAGAACCAGAAAGCATATTTCCTAATCCATCATCTTTTGCTATAAAATTTTGACTTTGTAAAGTTAAAGAATTTAATTTAATATGTTCTCCATATAAATTAGAAGGAATAGAAACTATACCTATAATTTCATTAGAACCTGTTGGGAAATATCTATTAGGTTGTAATGTTGTTGATAAGTAATTATAATAGTTTGGTGTATAAGCAGGACCTGTTATTGTTCCATCATTATTAAATGAAGCAGTATTTACAGGAGAACCATTTTTATTGTTTATATAGTTAGAATAATATAATTCTTTTATAGAATCATATAATAACTTTTTATCTTGAATTGTAATAAATCCTGTTGGGTTTGAACCAGGAATAAACAATGAAGAAGTTATATTTTGACCTATATATCTATCTATTGAAACATTAGATCCTGTTAACTCATTTCCTTTGAAAGAAAAAGATTTATTTACTTCAAATGGAGTAACAATTATATCGGATGTTGTAAAGGGTTTGTAAACACTCATTCATCTTAAAAATCTAATTTTACTCTAACTAGAGCTTCTTTTGTAAAGTCTTTTAATAAAGGTTTGGATAGCTTAGCTACAGCTACTAATTCATTAGTATTATTATACATTCCTATGGTAGTTGCATATACTTGAGGATGGTTTATAAATTCATTAAATATTACTTCTCCTGTTGATCCTGATATAAAGGAAGGATTTTCAGAATAGTTAAATTCACTGTTTCTTGCTCTAATGAATATATAATCTGAAGTTATAGTTTCTTCAGAGTTAATTTGCATTGAAGATCCTTTCTCTATAGCATTAAATAATGTTAAAGGATTATTATCATTACTATTAGAAGATCTAGCAGCATCAACATGAATTGATTGAGATATAGCTTGTGGATTTAATATGATAGTTCCTAATTCAGGAAATACTAAACCATAAGAACCAGAATTAGCTACATACCCACTTTCTGATAAAGTACCTGCAGTACCATTTGATCCTGAAATTAGTTGATAAAATTTTGAGGTTCCTAAAAATCTATTTATGGGGTTATCTTTTGAATCATCAGTTAAATTAATTGCACCATTTGATCCTGAAAGTTTTAAATTTAAAGAACCAGCAAATAGTTGTTCTTTATACCTAGCCCTATCAAAATTAATTACCCAAAAATTTTCTGCTGTAAGAACATTATTACTAGATCCAAATATAAAATTAGAATTTTCATCTTCTAATATCATTGTTCTATATTGACCAAAAGTAGTAAGAGAAGGAGATTTTTGTGGGACTATAGTATTATATAGAACACTTCCACTTCCTTTAATATCTCCATAAGCTATTTCAAATTGAGTTTGTGATGTAGCTAAAGCAGAAGAAGTTTGATAAACAGATAAATAATATTTTCCTGAAGATCCTGCTAATTGTACTGAAGATGTGTGGAATTGGGTTAATGTAGGGGTTCCAGTTGACCATAAAGTAGAAGTGATTGAATCACTACTTACTACAAAATCTTCAGGTTCTAAGTTTTTTAATGACATTATTTTAAAATATTTTTATGTATTTATTTTTGTTATAGTTACAGGAAGTGTTAATCTAGCACCACTATCTATACCTACAAATACTATAGTTGCTGATAGAGTTGAATTAGCACCAAATAAGGTATTTACAGTAGTAGCTCTTAAATTAAATTGTGAACCTATTACTGTAGTTGAAACATTAGTTCCTAAAGTAGTAGTGCTAACACTATTGTTTGCTGTTGAAGCGGCGTCAGAATCAATTCCAATTCCTGTAAATGTAGACATTAATCTAACATCTGAAATAGTAGCTGTGTATCCACTTGTTTCAAATGCTGTTGCATTTCCTAAGAAATTTAATGTTTGAGGTGAAATTGCAAGTGATGATCCTTGTTTTAATGTAATTGAAGAATAGCCTAAATCAAGTACAGGTAGTTTAGCTGTTCCTCTAGGTAAAGTAGCTAATTTATATTTCATGATTTGGGTTTCAATTGGAAATGCTTCAAGTAAAGGCATACCATCAATTGCTTCACCATAAAATGTTGACCCTGATGGGTGGGTTGGATTATATAAGGTGTAGTCTATTTCATCATCTGAAAGAGCAAACTGTGTAATTTGAAAAGAACCATCATTTTTTGCTAGTAATTCTCTTCCTTTTTTTGTTAATATAGCGTCAACTGTTATGACTTGGTTATTTAAATATCCCATTTTATATTTTAATTATTATTGTAATATACTAATAAATATTATGAAAGCAAGTTTTTTTCAGTAAGAATTGTAATATATTCATCTATACTTTTATTTAGTTTAGCAACTGAATATTCAGGGGTTAAGATAAATGGGCCTGTTGAGTCAGTAGGTTTAAATCCTTCTATAATAATACTTGAAGCATCATCAACATATCTTCTAATAAGAAAATGATCTAAATTAAAGTTTGCTACACTTGCACTTATAGGTAAATTTTTATCAAAATGGACTTCAATTGATCCTGTTTGTGATAATCTATCACCTCCACTTTCATTAGGTCCATAAGCTCTTTTTACCATATATACATTTTTTTCTTCTCCTTCAAATCTAAATTCATCTCCTGTTTTAATAGACCATGGTAATACTATAGTATTAAATCCTGAGCTAGTTATGTTTGTTTGTTTAACATTAGGATCACCATATAATGCACCTAATGATCCAGAAACAGAGTTTGAAGACGTTATAACAGAAGGATTAGTAGATTTATTAAAATAACCCCATATATTGTTATTTCCTATTGTAATAGGTATAGTAGGGAGAGGGGTTTGAGTAAAACTATAACTACCACCATCTATTATCATATCTTTAGGATCTAATGAACTTAAATTAATACTATCTAGTTTAAATTCAATAGATATTTCATCTCCTACAACTAAATTTTGTGGTTGAATTGAAAAATTAATTGAAGTATTTTGAAAAGAAAAGGGAAGTGAAGCAACAGTTCCACCTTGACCTTGATCTTGAAGATCTTGTGTAAAAGTTTCTTGATGAAGACCTATAGTATCATCGTTTTTCTTTAAAATTATACCTACTTGAAATGAACTTATACCAATATCTAGTTGGTTTACTCTTTTAGTAAAAGAAAGATTATTAATTTTTAGATTTAATATAACATTTTCATCTAAAACTCCTGAAGAAATGTTATAATGATTATAACTATTTCCTGAGTTGGGAAATGTACTACTTCCTATAAGAGAAGAATTAAATGGGCCTGATGATAGTCTTAGCCTATCTCGTTCTTGATAATTTGGACTACCGAGTATACTACCATTATTTTGGTAGTTAGCAGTTGCACTTCCTGAAGTTAATTCTATATCTTCTAGAAGAATAGATGAAGTCCATAAAACATTAGGTACTTTTCCTATTTGAGTATATAAAACAGGTTCAATTCTTGATCCTCCTCTAATTATGTTTCTAAAAGGTGTTGAAATACCACTCCCAATAGTTTTAGAGTTAAGTTCAACTCTTTCTCCTGTTTGAAATGTTCCTTGCACATCTTCAAGAGAATTTTCAGAAGTGTCGGGAATTTTAATATCTCCATTTTCATCAATTAAATATATAATATGTGCAGAAGAGGCATTCATTCTTTCAGGTGGCCACCCTCCTATAAAATCACAGTAGGCAACCATTCTTTTTAAACTTTCTACTGTAGGAGATTTACCATATGTTCCAATATCTCCTTTTGTAAAAGTATTTAATTTTTGAGAAGTTGATTTAGAACCTTCATAACGAGGTAAAATATGTCTTAATGTAGAATAATTAGATATTTGGACTTCTGCTCTAAGTGCACTCCCGCTTATTAATAATTCAAAATTTGTAGGTTCTGTTATGCCAGAAGAATAATCTACATCCATAAATAAATTATGTCTTCTATTTATATCTACGTTGTTAAATAAAGGTTGACAATCAATATCTTTAAAGAAATTATTTAAACCAAAATAAGGTTCAGGTATAGTTTCTATATTAGGACCACTAGCAATTGAAGATGAAATTATAAATTTAGAATCCCCATGAAAAACATAACCCTTTAAAGGTTCACCAGTAGGATCATTTTTTAAGATTGAAATATAATATTTAGTATCTGGGGTTGATCCAGAGATTGAAAGTGTTACACCAGTATTCCAATGAATATCAAAAGATTGAGTTGCAGTTGAGGCAGGGGTCCAACTTTGAGCAGCTAAAGGAACTTGTGAACCATCACTTTCAACACCAACTAATGCAATAGAATGTTGATCACTACTTGCAGTCATAGCTGAAATTGAGCCTGTAGCACGAAAATTAATTAATTTTTGTGGATATGTTTGAATATTATATTGATTTAGTAATGAAGCAGTATACCCAGAGCGAGGGATTCTTTCCCAAAAATTTAAACTATCTTTTTCAATTACAACATCAACATAATCACCATTAGGAATCCCTTCAGATGGTACTGTAGGTCTAGAGACTAAAGATCCTGTAAAATCATATTCTATATCTGCTCTATCTACCCATTCAACATTTGTATAAGGAACACTATATAAAAAGAATGTTGGTTTTTCAGTTATAGAAATAACATTATAAGTAATATTACCAGTACTAAATGGTATAGTAATTTCTGTTAAAGATTGAAGAGTATTAGTTTGATTTATTCCATCCTTATCTTTTTTAGCTATTTTTATATATCTAATTCCTTCTTGAGGCATAATTTAAGTTTTATTATCTTTCTATATATTCTGATTGTCCATCATTTGGTGCAGATCCTCCTACTCCTGGGCTAGGAGCAAAATCATCAATAGGTTCTATTGGAAGAAGAGGTACATTTATATTATTATTATCTTGATACCACATTGAAATATAACCATCTGTAGGTTTATTTTCTTCTTTACTCCATTCATTAAATAACCAATCACTTCCACTGTATATCCTTACACCATAATTTACACCCTTAGGGTTAATTTTTTTAAACTTATCACAATGAGTATTTAGATCTTGGGTTGAAACAACTATTCCCGATCCACTAAATTCACCATTATAAAATTCATACTGTTGATCTCGAACCGTATCTAATGAACCTGTAAGATATTGAAATGATTCTGACCAACTTTGTGTTAAATTAAAGTTGTTGGTAGGACCTAATCCTAATGTCCCTAAAGGAGAAGTATTTAGTCCATTGTATCTTTCAAATGATCCACCAGTTCCTCCAATAGTATTAACTATTCTATTTTCTTCATAGTTATCCCATTGAGGTTTTAAAGTACCTGAGTATTGTAAGTGTTGATAGGATAATTGGGTTTGTGGATATTTATTTCTTTCAAGTAAATGTTGTTTTATAACTATACCTGAGGCAAGACTTGTACGTGCGGGTACAAAATCTTTAATCATTTTAAATAAAGAATTATCAAAAAACTTTATTAAACGTATAAAATCCTTTAAATTATAATTTTTAGTATACTTTTCAAAATAATCGTCTCTTAAATTATCTAAATCAGGGTATGTTAAAGCAGAAGATGATCTTTGTCTTGGGTCACCAATATATTCTCCTATATTAAAATAACCTATTTGATCCATTATATCCTCATTTATTTCATTTGTAGGTGAAAATGCTACTTCTAAATAATTTATACCAGGGGTATAACTTTGGGATATGTTTGTCATTTGAGATAATGAAGAAAATGGTGATAAAGTATTACCTTCAGGTATTACATTATTTTCAATTCTAATTTTATCTTTAATTATATTACGTAAACCAGCTATTGGTTGATCAGCAAAAAATGTTTCTACATTAGATACAAATGTTGGGGTTGAGTTATAATAAAAACTATTATTCCCACTTCCAAATGAAGAAGTAGGTATCCATGATCCTGTAACTTTAGGGTGAATTGAAATAGATTCTGTGTAAAGTTCTCCTCCTAAAGATGCTCTAAATGCTAATTCATTAGGTGAACTATTTATAGTATTACCCTCAATTGAATGAGGATTCATTACATAGTCTTTAAATACACTTTCACTAATAGGAACAGCATAATATCTAATTTCTTGTAAAGATCCTGAAAATGGTTTATAAAGGTTAGATCCTAAAGTACTACTAGAAGCAAAAGTAGATATCCCACTATCTGTCCATTCTGAATCACTTCCTGCTTTTGTTGAGGAAGAAATAAATCCTATTTGGGTTCCATTATTACCTTCTTCATATATTTTATTAGCTGATGTTAAAGTAAAAACACTACTATTTCTATTAACCATTACAGACCACCATCCTCCATCAAAGAAAGGTAAATATACACTACAAGATACACTAGGTTGTGAATTAAAGTCTGGGTATAAATCTAAATGAGCATATTGGTAGTAGGGGTCTTTAATTGAACCAGAATAAGAAGCACTTGTATAAGCAGATCCTGTATATCTTAATACTAAATGAGTACCACTATCAGGGAATAAAACTGATTTTTTCCATAAACTTTGAGAATAAGGAATATTTGAAGTAGGAAGCCCATTAGTTTTAAATCTAAAAATTACAGAACTAGGAACATCTTCATCCCCTGAAAATTTATTATTAATACCCCAAGAAGAAGTAATAAAATTATTTCCTTCTGTTTTAAAGGCATAATTAAATTCTCTTTGCCAATGATCCCAATCATTTACATTAATCTTATCTTTGCCCCCATACTCATTTATCCTTAATATTGTATCAGGAACACCATAAGAAGTTATAAGAGCACGCAAACCAGGTATAGTTCCTTTTGTTTTGAGTAAACGGGGTATGTTATGATAAATTCGTTTATATAACGATTTATTTACATCATCTAACGGCATACTATCATTAGAAGCAGACACTAAGGTATCAACATATTCAAATCCTGGTAGGGTGGGTAAAGATCCTGTTATATTTGGAAATGGGAATAAACTACCATTAGGTGTTAAACCTAAAAATGCTGTGTATAGATCATTATTTGAAAAATTATTTTGATAAATTTTTAATCCAAATTCTTTAATAGCATCAGCAACTATATCTTTTGAAATACCAAAATTTAATCTATTATCAGCATTATATTTTTCAGAAACATCTCTATAATAAATCCATATATTATCATAATGTTGAGCAACCATATCAACAAATAATTTATAGGGATCATTTGTTGGGTCATTTCTTAAATATTCAGGTATAGCATAAAATAAACCATTTTGATTTTGTTCGTCAAATAGTGATGCAGATAAAATCTGCCCACCATATAAAGAACTATCGTAATTAATACTTCCTAACCATGTTAAAACTTTATTACTATCTGATTTAGCTAAAAGATAAGGCTTTTTAGATGTAGATTTTGGATATGAGTAAGAACCACTTTCGTAATATAAAAATTTATCATACCCATCAAAATTATTTATAATATTATCTATTTTAGATTGAAATGAAGCTTTACTACCACTTAATGTGGAAATTGAACTTACAGTATTATCTAAAGAAGAAATTGAAGATGAGTATTGTTCAATTAAGCCTACTTTATAATAAAAATTTTCTAATCTTGTTTGGGCTGAGCTAAAATGGATAAAATTAGAATAAGTATTATAGTCTATATTTATTCTTAATTCTTTTTCATTTAATAAACTTTGGATTTGATTAGAAGAACTTGATACTTTAGTTTTAATTAAATCAGAATAACTTAAATTTTCAGTTGAATTATTAACTCTGTTTTTAATATCTAAATTAAAATTAGGCCCTTTAAGTTTTGGAAAAGAAGGTTGTGATGAGACTATTTCATCATCAAAAGAAACTTTATAAGATTGTGGAGCATCAAATTCTGTTACAATCCATAATGAGTCATTTATTTCATATTCTAAAGGAAGAGGAGTATTAAGTTTTATTAATGCTGTTGGTTTATCAGGATTATTATCATCAAAAGCTATATTAATACCTAATAAAATTTTATAATTACCAAAATTTAAATAAAAATCTACAAAATCATTAGATTCTTCTCTTTTATTTATAAAAGTATTTATTTGATTAATAAAATCAACTATATTTATTCCTGCTGATCCTAATTTTAATTCTGTTCTGTCAGAAGAAATTTGATTTATAAAAAGTTTTGAATTTGAGCTTCCTATTTCACGATTATAAAATTTATAACATGTTATATATTCTCCAGCAGTATAATTACCAGTAACAGGACCTATATCTCCAGCGTTAATAGGTGAACCATCTACTGGGGTAGGATTAATTAAATCATTTTCAGGGTTAATTGTTATTTTACTAATTTTCCCATCTAAAGAAGCTTTACCATCATTTGTAATTGTAAATCCTCTATAATTTAAATTAGATTCTAATACATTATAACTATTATTTAATATATGAAGCTCAATATAACTATTTGTAGTAAAATTTGAAGGTTCAAATAAAGCAAATTCTTCACTAATTCCTAAAAGTTGGGATTGCTTATCAGTATATTTTGCTGAAATATTAGAAGGTATAGATATTTGTGTAACTTTAGCCATTATTAACTATCTTGTGTTGGTGGAGGAGGGAGATTAATTAATTCTTTTTGTGTATCTAATAATTCTGTTCTTAGATTAGCAATTTCATTTTGTAATGCTTCTATAATTTCATTATTTTTATTAAACCCAATATACTCACTACTTTTTTTTATTAAAAATTCATGAGAATTAACAACCCCTTCTTCAGGAATATCATAAAACATATCATTATACATTTCAAAAAAATCACTTATTGTTGGTTGTTCTTCAACTGTTTCATTAGTAGACTGGATACCAAATTCTTTAAAAGAAGTATCTATAAGATTTTCAAATGAGGTTTTTGATTTTACTTGTTTTCTAAAGTTTATTTCTTCACTCATCCATTAATAATTTTAAAATAATAATCATCATCTAGTATTAATGTAGAACCATTTATTAAAGTTTTTATTAATATTTTATAATACCTTTCAGGTTCTAATCCACTCATATAAACATCAAAATAGTTTCCTCTTTCATCTGAACTAATTTGGGTATATTGATCATCGAAGTTAATAACATATTCATTAGTATCCAAGTCTTTTATTGCATAATAGGAAGAGGTTGGAAGATAATTTTTATTAGTAAACAAAGAACTAGTTTGATATGTTCTTGTAGGATATAAAGGACTTACATTTATATAAAATCTATTTATGCTACTAGGAAAAAATGCTTCAGGATTATCTTCTATTGAAAGCTTTAATTGAGAAGTTGTAACAAGGGAAGCTGTTGAGGGAGAATATAAAGAATAATCTCTCCATCTAAATTCAAGTTGGGGAGGGTAGATTGTATTAGTATCAACACTGTAATATCTTAACATAGGTTGAACACTGCTAGTAGGGAAAAATTCAAAACTACTACTTAATCTAGTTATAAACCCATAATTTGGAATAGAACCACTATACCATAAATTTGTTATAGATTTTACATTTAATTCTAAGTCTTTTTCAGATCTTAAACCAAAAGACTCTGTTACTTCTGGGATTAGTAAAGAAGAAGTAAACCAATTACCTCCCCCTAAATTAGAATATGATGGGTTAAATGAACCTGTGTAACCATACCCACTAACATTTCCACCCATACTCCAATTTCCAGATCCTGAAAAGAGTCTCCAACCCCAAGAACACCCATCTTCAGTTGCAGGAATATCTTCAAAATATCCTGTTCCATTATTCCATGATTGAGCTATGGGATTAACAAATAGTTTTATGTTTTCATTTATTCCTGTAGCATTAGCTATATAATTTCTAAAGAAAACGTCAAAACTGCTACTAATTATTTTATTATCAATAACATCTTTAATTTCATTAGTGTCAAATTCTATTAAATATCTAGCTACCTTAGGAGTGTTAGAAATAGAATCTATTATATTACTAACTTCTAATATAGCATCAATACCAGTATTAGCAGAAGGGATTTTAGAGTAAAGAGTTGCATCTTTAGTAGGAAATATTTTATAAACAGCCATTTATAATATTTTATTATAAATATAATACTATAAAGGAACTACTCTACCTTTAATATCTTCATTAGGATATCTAAGTTCAAATACACTAGGATCTAAAGAAGGATAAATTACTTGATTTTGAGTAGCAGCATCTATATCATAAGCAAAACTAGAATAGTTTCCTCCTACTTTATTAGAAAGTATAACATTTTTTACGGTTTGTACTCCTTTTACTTTATCTAATAAAATAAAAACGTCTTTGATTAAAATAGGTTGGTTAAATTGAAAATTTTGAATATTAAAGTAACCTATTAATTCATTTATACAACTTATTAATACTTCACTATTATTATGATTAGGACTAACTATTATTTCAAAATCTATCCCAAAATTAACTATATATCCATCTTTTATTTCAATACTATCTCCAATCATCCTATACTCAGATAAATAAGTTCTTAAATTATTTTTTAAAGTTGATGAAGCATAATTTAAATTTCCTTGAGAATCTTGAGATAAAACATATAAACATAAAGTTTCAATTGTAGAAATTTGGTTATCTGTTAATTTAGGTTTTTCAATATATGCTTTAGTAATTGATCCAAAATCTGAAGGCATACTTAAAGCTCTTATCAAATAATCATTAGGGGTAACAGAACGATGTTGTGAAAAAGAAGCTGCCATTGTATTTTGTTTAATTTCTTCTAAAGTATCCCCATCACCACCACCTGTTGCTGGGACTGGATTGTTAATACTAAGAGAATCTATAACATAATTAGCAGTTGTTGAGTTTAAAGAATTAAAATTTGAAAATCTTGCTGTTACAGTTGATAAATTAGTAATTGAGTTTGCCGTTACATTTGAACTAAGTCCCCCCCCAGTTAAGTATCTTACAGTTAAAGTAGTATTTGTAGGAGAAATACCATAAGTATTAGTAAATAAAAAATTAGTTGGGGAATAAGCTACTGAAAGTTTGTCTTTTTTAAATGGGAGCCCAATTCCAACATTATTAGGGTTAGGAATAATTTCTTCTACTATATCATTTGGAGATCCTGCTCCAAATTGAATTTGAAGATTATTTAAAGAAGTAAATCTAGTAGCAAATCTATAAGGTGCTTTTTTTAATTTTAATAAATAAGGAACATCTTTTCCACTATTAGGGTCATTAATATTAGTATTTTTAATTGAATTAAAAACTGTTTCTTGTCCTAAACAATCTACTTCTTCCCAAATATTACCCTCTGAATCAGTTATGTCTAATATTTTTATAATATTAGATTCATTTATACTAACAGTTTGAAAAGGAGATGGGTCTCCAAAACTAAATTCTTGAGATTGAATAGTTGAAGATATTAATTTTCGTGTTTTTTTTAATAAATAGTATAGTGGGATTCCATTAGAAGTTTGATATACAGTAGTTATTGTTGGATCTTGAGAACTAGAAACTGAAAAATCTACTAGATCTTCCATTATAAATCCAACATTATCTATAGTTGAAAATGTAGAGTTTTCTGGGATTTTAATAGAATAGTCAAAATCAGGAAAATAATTACCACTTATATTTTTTGAAGGTACTTGTTGAAAAATTTCAATTTCTGTTTGAGCTGTTGAAACAACTTTTGGTTTATACCCAAACATATAGGCTAATTCAAAAATATTATTTGCTTGTTGGGCATATTGAATAAAATTTTCTTGAAATTGATTATCAAGATAGTAACTTAAAACATCTCCAACATAAGCAGCTTGTTCAATAATTAACATCCCTGGAGAGGATGGGGAAAAGTCTTGATAAGTATTAGGGAAATATGTTTTAGTGTATTCTATTAAACGCGATCTAAAACTATTAAAGTCACGATTTAAATATTTTATATCTCTATTTATTTCAGCCATTTTTTAAATTTGTACAGTTATAGTAGAATTAATATTTGTATTAATAACAGAATAGTTAAGTTTTATTACTATTCTATTTGAGTCACTGTTATCAGCTAAAACATCTAAATTTAATATTTTTACAGTAGGAAAAAATGCTCCTAATTTTATGTTTATAAATGATTTTAAATCATTATATGTTGGTTCATTAGATTGTTCAAATAAATACATCCTTAATCCACCTCCAAATGAAGGATTTAATGGGATTTCACCTGGGTTTGTAAGAAAAAAATTTAAAAGATTGTTTTTTATAGCTTCTTGTGTTGTATATGTAGAAGTAAAAACTGAAGGATTATTAAATGGTATGTTTATTCCAAGTGCAACATTTGGATTTAAATCATTAGGATCAATATATTGTGGGTTAAATGCCATTTAAATTATTTATTTAGTAATCCCATTATTGTATCCATCCCTACAGACCCTTCTCCTAAATTCCCATTTATTGGATCTGCTCCTTGTGGGTTAAAAGAAGAAACATCTTTACTAGTCATACTTATAGCAGTTTCACCCATTATATCAGTATATTTTTGTTTAATATCCATAGTAGGTTCTGTATAAGAGGGTGGTGGTGGGGTAGAAGGAGTTATAGTAGGTTGAATTGATTCTCTTACAATTTGTGTTTTTGGAGCTTTTACAGCTTCCAGTAAAATATCCTTCAATTCATCTTGAATTGCTTCTTTTACTGCTTCTTTAATTAGTTTTTTAAGTATTTCGGTTTTCATATATGTTTATAAATATAGGGTTAATCTGCTTTTAAATTATTTGTTTGAATATAAAAGGATAACTCATCTATTAAAATTTGATCTATAGAACTATAAGAATATTCTCCTTTTAACATTACAATTCCTTGTTTATTTCGAGCTATTGCCCTTTTACGTTTTAATGTACTAGTTGTTTTTTCATTTTCCACGCCCATTTCAAATCCATTTACATTTGTTACTAAAGGGGAGGTTGGTGATTGTTCTTTAGTTAATTCTAACAGTTCTGCTCTTAAATCTGATTGTTCTGCTTCAGGGTAACAATCTTGAATTAATCCATCTAACATTTTTAGTAAATCAAGAACTAACACCAAATTTTGTCTTAATATAACTAAAATTGATAAAGTAGATGAGCTTATCTTTTTTGTTAACTCTAAAATCTTTTCTATTTTAGGTGTATTAATATTTTTTTGCTGGTTGATTATTCCTGTTGGATCAATAGGTGGTGGTATAGGGGTATTTTTAAGAAGTTTAACGGCTATATCAAGTGCAGTAATAACCCCTAGAGTAATTCCTGCTGCTTTTAAAGATGTTTCAACTATTTTTAAAATGTCATTTAATATTTTTACTAATTTGTTTTTTCGTTTTATAATTTCTTTTAATTTATTTTGATTAGGGCAAGACTTTAAATCATCTAGTTTTTCACCTAACATTTCAGTAGCTTTAGAAATACCAAATTCTGCTACTAAACCTATAACTACAGGAATTAAAGTTTTTTTAATGTTAATTATTTGAGAATTAAGTTGATCTTGTAAAAAATATTTCCAATCCTTTTTTTCTAATGACATAAATTCTATTTCAGGAATAGAAAGTTGTGATAATTTTAGTTTATCTAATTTAAGTTGTTGTTGAGTAGGGGTTAATTTAATTACCCCTAAATTCTCTTTATAAGTACCATCCCCCTTTTGAATTGGAATTGATTCTGTTTTATATCCTTCTTTTTTTATTTTAATATTACTAGGATTCCCAAACAGAGGAATCTTTGTAGGATCATTATTTAAAGAACTATTATCTAATTTAAATTTTCCTTCATTACTAGTATTAACGGTGGTTGGTGGAGAAGGAGAAGGAACAACAGGTGGTGAGGGTAGAGGTAAAGTAGGATTTACTTCTGTAATAGAAGGTGGTGTTGGTAGTTCGTTTATTTTCGATAATGTAATAGGTTGAAATCCAAAACTTGCTCTTTGAGAATTATACCCTATAATTAGTTCTTCAGCTAAAATAGAAATATCTGATGTGAGTGATTGGGCTCCTTCTATTGTTTTCCCTTTAATTATTCCAAACGATTCATCTATTGTTTCACCGTATTTAAGTAAAGCAGAATTTTTTGGGCCTACTCTTTTAAATGTTACAATAGAACCATCAGAATAAATATATGTTGGGTCGTTAGCCATAATTTAATTATGTTTTAATAAAATTTAAAATACTACCAGCAAACATCTTCAATTGAGATGCAGATAAAGGATTATTTGCATCCTTTAGTGCTTTTTTTCCTAATTTACTTAACTGTTCTTTTCCTTTACCTTCAAGTTCTTCTTGGGTTGGAACCCGTGGAGCAAGTTCATTAATTTTATTAACACCCGTATCTATTGGGGTTGCCGAGAGGACAGGTAAAGGATCAATCTTTACTTCTGTTCCAGGAACTGGTCTTCCAGTTTCGGCATCAATTATTTCACCTAACAAATTAGGAATATCTTTAGGAACTTCCCATAAATTAATTATTACTAAATTATTCAATTTTCCTTTTCCAACTACTCCCTGTTCTTGTAAATATTTATTTAATGCTTGAATTTCTCTAGCATTACTACTAACTTTACCATTATCTTTTCTTTGAACACCAAATATTATACACCCAGAAGAAGCGTTTTCACTCCCACCTTGATGAATAATAGCTCCATTAAAAGCCACACCATCACTACGATTTGCAAAATTTTCAGGAGCATCAACATCTTTACTAAAAATGTTAAACCCAAGAGGATCAGATAAAGAGCTTATTCTTAAAGCTTGACCATTATAGTAAGTTTTTGAAATATAATTACTTCCAGTTTTCCCTAAAACTATATTATATGCAGCAGGAGCTAAAGAGGATAATTTAGTTGGATCTTTAACAGTATCAGGGATTGATGTTACATCTTGTATTTTTTTATCTCTTACAGCATCTTCAACTGTAAAGCCTATTATATTATTTTTATACCACATAGTACCTGTGGTTCTTCCTCCTCCTACTGTTCTAACTTTACCATCAGATCCTTTAACTTTTGAGTAATTAGCAGTACCAGAAGATTCTCTTACAAGAATAATTTTATTAGATTTTTTAATTAATTTTTTTAAACTATTAGGCATTTCATTTAAAGGTATATAACTACCATTAAGTTGAAAAGATCCAAGTGAACTTGCTATTGGTGATAATTGGTTTACGTATGCCATATTATATAGTTTTTACAAAATTTGATTTAATATCATCAAGTTGCTCTAATACTTCTTGTAAATTTTGGGCCGCTAATTTTGCAGGTCCTTGTATAGCAGCATCAGGAACACCAACAACATTAGGTCCTGTAAATGCTTGAATAGTTTTTAAAGCAGTTGCTAAATTAGCAATTTCTTTAACAATTATTTTTAAATATTCTACTGTTAAATCACCTTTTAAAACTGATTCTTTAGCATCTTTTGATCCTAATCTAACATCAGTACTATCTATACAAATTTTTTCTTTAGCTTCTAAATAAACCCCATTATTAGAAGATAAACTAACAGATGAATTACCGCTAATTAAAACACTATCTGTTTTAGCATTTATTACAACTCTATTTGAATTTAAGGCTATTTGAGGTTTAGTGTAATTTGATGGTAATTGAGGTTTAGTCATGTATGAAATAAAATCTTCATTTGCTAAACTAAATGGGAGTTTTTGTGTAGATGTTAAATATATAGAAGATAAATCATCTTTAATATTTTCTGTGGTTGGGACCCATCCTGCTTCATCAACATTAGGAGATTGACCATTTCTTAAAATTATAATAGGATCACCATTATTTCCACTTTCAGACCAATTATTTTTTTTCTTACTATTAGATTTAGCAGTATGGCCTAATCTAATACTTTGTCCATATCTTCCTTCGATAATATTATCCCCCATAAAAGGCATTAAAGGATAAATATTAGATTTTTCAACAAATGTATTTTGAGATGGGTTTTGAGTACTGTTTAAATTTACAATTGGATCAGTAGAAACATTTAAATTGGAAGATTTTGAATATTTATTTGGAGTAGTTGTTTTTTTAAACAATTCAGAAAAAGGTAAAGAATTAGGATTAGCATTATGATGGGGGTGATTCCATATTCCTATAGGACTAAAATAAAAAGTTTTACTATCAATTGTTTTTGAATCATAATCAATATTTTTTGGAATAGAAATCAGTATAATTTGTTCATTTATTAAAGGAAACACTTTTAATTGAGAAAAAAGGGGAAATGATTTTGATAACCCAGATGATGATGTATTATCAATAGGTTCTGTAAAAATAGCTCCTATGTCAGTCCATGATTCATATTTAGGATGGTTTTCATCTAAAATAATATCTGTTACTCTAGCAGCTGTTAAGTTAAATGGGGAAGAAGTACTTCCACCTTCTCCAAGATTAAGATTACGATTATTTACTAGTGTATCTGTTCTATTACTTACTCCTGTTCTTAAAATAGCCATTAATCTTTTGGTTTAAATTTTTCTATTTCAGTTAAAAGTTGTTGTTTTTCTTCTTCTGTCATTCCAAATCCATCTTCTTCAGATTTATTAGATGCTAAGGTTCGTTGAACAATAGTAGCCATTTTTACTAATTGTTCATCATTTTTAATACCTAATTCCATATATTCTTTAATAAGAGGAACTACTAAAGTAGCATCCCCTAAATCATTAATTAGTGGTTTTAATTCACCTATTAAAGTTGAAATTTGGGTTTCTTTCTTTTTTTGATTATCATAAATTTCCTTAAGTATATCAGAAAATTTTTTCTTACCAAAAACATTTGAGTCTAAACTTCCCATATTGTTTTATTTATAAATATGAGAATATAAAAGAATTAGAAATTAGTATATCCGTTTTCTATATAGAATATATAGTGTTTTTTAAAAATTTTATATAAACTTCCAGCAATTTTAGTGATTTTTGGAGTTTTAACACCAGGAAGCATTTCATGTATATAAATGTATAAAGCTTTTTTATTGAATACATCTATTTGGTCTCTTTTTCTAAATAGCTCTAATATTGAATCTGCAATTTGTGCGTCAATATTTTTAGGGTATAAATCAAATATGTTTTCTGATATGTAATTTGTAAATTGGTCTATAAAATATGATAATCTTTCATCTGAAGATGGTTCATTTGAGTAAGAGTGGTTATCATCTTTTTCTAATTCACCAACAGGTACAGTACTGATTTTTTTCTTATAATTTTTTTCATTGTATAATATACACCATCTTTTTACAATAGTACCAAAATATGAAAAAGCTTTAGCAGGAGTAATTTTTTTAAGTTTTTCATGACATTTATCAGATACAATAATTGTATTAACAAACCCTTGGATGTCTTGAGTACTACATTTAAGTTCATTTTTAGGCATATAGTCTATAAAGCTACCACTATACTCTTCTAAAAATTCTTTTGTTATTATTTTTCTTATTTTATTATCTGCACTTTTTACTGGGTGGAAGAGATACATTTTATCTAATAAAAATACTTCAATTTCATGTTGAAGATGTTCTAAATTTTCTACTTCTGTATGGTAGAATTTAAATGTATGAATAATATTTTGGGTTAATTTAAAAAAAGGATAATGTATTTCCTTTTCATATACTTTACTTCTTTCATGAGGACAAGAAGTACTATTATATAACATAATAGCATTCTCTGTTTCTTTTGTAAAGTAGTTTTTACTTTTAGCTTTACGTGGAGCCATAAATTATTTTACTTTTTTCACAGTAAATTCGTTTAGAATTTCTTGGATTTTTAAAATTGATGAAAATATAACACCTACCTCATCATCGTTTTCAAATATTCTTTTATTGTCTACTTCTTTTAACTTTTTATTAGAAGCTTCAATTACCCTGGAGAATTTATCTAAATACTCCATATAACCTAAAAGTATATCTTCGGATTTTTCTTGTTTTTTCATTAAATTGTAAGTTGTCCATCCTAAAATGACAACTCCTACTGAAAGGGTGCAAACTGCTATTATTAAAGATATCATAAGTTTTCTAACATATTTTTTAAACCATCACTTTTTATCGAACCTAAAGCTTTTGTTTTAGTAGACATTTTCTTTGATGAATTAGGTGTTGTACCTAATGTATAATTTTCTTTTAGCTTATCCAAGGATCCTTGTTCTCCTTTTAATTTAGGTAACCATTCACGTTCAAATTCAATACGAGCTGCCATTAAATCTGCCTGATGTAAGATAAAAGGTAAACAAGTACGTGGTTTCTGTTCTGGCATATATGCTTTTAGGTATTTGGTATTAGCCTCATCATATAAACCATCATGAGTTTGAATAGCAAGCATTTCATTAAATGTATATTGAATACCATGAGATTGAAGCATAAATAAACCTCTATCAGGAACTGAAGCAAATGGTACTTTTTTATTAAACATATAATCCTCACCTAACTTATCACGTCTCCATTTATCTGTCTGGGGTATGTATGATTCATTATCTTCATCACCCATTTTACCTAAATCATGATTAATAGCAGAAAATACTAATTCTTCTTCTGTAAATGTATCTATATCAGCACCTTCTTCTTTCCATAATGTATATTGTTTTAATGCACACCGTACTACGCGATTAACATGTTCAACATATCCACCTGGGAATGAATTATGGTATTCTTTTTTATGGGCAGCAGGCATTAACATAATACGCTCCTCATATTTTTTGTAGAAACTTAACATTGTTTCTTTACGATTACTTGTAATATGAACTTCAATATTGTTAAGGAATATTGACCAATTATCTTGGATTTGTTTTGGGGTTAATTTCATAACTTTTATTTAAATTTTAATTTTCTCTTTCTATTATTGATTCTATGTCTTGTCTTAATTCAAGAATATCTTCTATAATTTTTTTTGCTCTATGAGTATCATTTTCACTAAGGGCTAAACGAGTCTGTTTAAGTTTACCTTCCAAAGTTTGCATGCGTCTCAATAATAACTCTTTATTTTTCATTTTTATTTTTATTTATTTAATTTTAATTTTAATTTTTAAATAATCAATAATATGATAAAGGTAATGAAAATATATTAGGAAACCTAGTATTTTTAAAGTAAGTTTAAAACAAATTTCTTTTTTAAATAATCTTGGATATTTTTTAAGAAAGCACATTTTTCATATTCTTCAACTTCCTCAAAATATTTAATAGACAGGATAAAACACTTAATTAAGTCGTTTTTTTCATAGTCTTTAACTTCAAAACCTTCTTTTTTTAAATAGTGTTTTAAACCATTTTCCCATTCTTCATCTTTTAAATCACATTCTTGTATCCAATAATATGCTCTAGTATACATCATGTAATCTCCAACTTCTTCTAAACCTAAATCTAAATCTTCAGAGGTGGATTTTTCAAAAAATTTTACTATTTGACTTCGAAATTGAATCCCATTAGATATCATTTTATAAAACATTCCAACTTTATATGTTGGTGTTAATTTAAATTCATCAATTTCTTTTTTATATGAATCTTTATTTAATTTATCGTCGTTTTTATCAAACCCAAATAAACTAAATATGTTGTCTAAGTCCATATTATATAATTGTATATACGATTAATTAGCTGATTTTAAATGTAAGATTTTAAGTTCCATTTCACTTATATCTTTTTCAATTTCTAAAATTCTTCCTGAAATTTCTTCATATTCTTTAATAGGGTTTGTGAAGTTTTCATTACTTGGGTGATATCTCCAAATATCATCTTTAATGTTATAGTATTCTATTGTAAGATTTTGTAAGTTTATTAACTTATCTTCCATTTCCTGAAGTTCCATTTCGTATATTTTATTATAAATATTATTCATTTGTAATTAAAATCTTGATTTTGCACTTGAACCCTTATACCATGGTAGACCTTCACGTCTTCTTAAGGCTTCTTTATATTCTGTTTCGGAGTGTTTAATACCATTTAAATAGTATTCACGTTTTCTATTATTTCCTTCTGGAATTAATGCTGGTCCTTCCCAATTATGTAGTTTTCCATCAAAAGTATACATAATAGTTCCATCAGAAGTAGTAATCTTTTTTGATTTAAAATTGTTTTTATCTCCTTTCATCTTTAAAAATTAGAGGGTTAATAAATCTTTTTCCAATAAATACCCCAGCTAAAAGAGGTAATACCCATAAATAGATATTGAATTGGATAATAATGTAAACATATGAAATACAAAACAATATTGATAAAAATATAATCAAAATATTGAATTTAAGGTTGGGATTTAACATAACTTTTATTTTTTAAATTTATACTATAATATACGAAATATTTTTTTAATATCCAAGGATTTTTAACTTGGTACATCTGTTGAATATGTAGGTCCACCTGTAAGGGTTCCATCATTACCACCTGTTCCACTATCAGTAGCAGTTGTTCCTGAACCTTCTTCAAATCTCCACCAAGAAAGTGGGCTTAAATCTGTTATATTGTTTGGTACTCCTGTTCCGTATATTGCAGTTACATCGCTTGCTGAAAGTTCTGAATTAAAGACTGCAACCTCATCTATAATTGTATCAGCAGGGTTAAGCGGCGCAGTTGACATTGCACCTATCAAAAAAGGCGCAGTGTTTTCTATGGTTGCAGATAAAGCTCCACCCGAAGCGGCATCAAGGTTGTTAACTACTCCATCAATATAAATTTTACCGCCATTTATTGTGCTTGAACCATCATAAGTAAAAACCAAATGATACCAATTTGAATCGGTTATTGTTCCAGTGCTTTTCCAAAGTAGCCTTTGGCTTGTAGTACTTGTGTCTGTCCTTAACATAATAACAATAGCGTTGCTGGTATTCAAATTAAAGAACATACCTCTGCGGTTTCCTGTTGGATTCATTTTACTAAGCACAATATGATTAGTCCCAAATGAATTTCTTTTTACCCATAAGCTATATGAAAAAGCATCTGTCCTTTCAAAGTTTAAATTTGAATTAGTACCACAGTTTATATAATCATCTGTACCATCAAATGATAATGAAAAAACATTAGGAAAAGCATTACCTGCAGCAGGTAACTCAAATGTGTTTAAAATTCCTTCTACTTTTTCTCCATTTCGTAGTGTTGCTTTTTCTCTTAGTTGCTTTCGTGTAATTACATTTACCCCCATAATTTAGTTCTAATTTCCATTTTTCCCCCGCTCCAAGTATTTTTAATCTATTATGGTACAATTGATATAAAGGAAGGACCATTTATTAGAGTTAAATTATGACTTCCTGCTGCATCAGTTATTGTTGTTCCTGTTCCACTATCACTATCTCCACATCTCCACCAGTTAGCTAATCCAGAATGTCCAGTTAAATCAGTTGGAGTACCTGAATTATAAATGTCTTCTATTTCACTTGTTGATAATTGTTTAGTAAATACTGCTACTTCATCTATATAACCATTTAACTCATTTCCGGTGTATCCTCCTCTCTTACCTATAGTAAAAGGAGTTGAAGGGCTTGATGGTAAACTTGCTGGAGATCCGTATCCAACACTTTGAATATATTTTGTTCCGTTAATATATACTAATGTTTCTTGTGCTGCAGTACTTGTTGCGTCGTTGTATGTTGTAACTATATGATACCATTCACCAGTATTAAGCGATAGTGATGTGTGTCTATAGCTTATGTTTGGTCCCCAATATACATCCACTCGAGTGTTAAAGGGACTCAACATCATAGCAAATACTCTAGAAGTTCCATCTGTTTGACTCCACTGACTAGCAACG
>Ga0209337_1000367_pt1 | contig 35999 bp, 53 predicted proteins | sample LinPmetageLP53_FD_184044 | JGI IMG/M metagenome (GOLD analysis project Ga0209337, IMG submission 184044) | Marine viral communities from the Pacific Ocean - LP-53 (SPAdes) (version 2) | ecosystem: Environmental > Aquatic > Marine > Oceanic | place: Pacific Ocean | collected 2010-02-08
TTACAAGTAGATTATAGTCAATGGGAAGCTGGAAAACAGTATCCTGAGTGGATGGATGAAATCTCTTTAGCAACAATTTCTAAAGGTTATTTATTACCTGGTGAAACTGTAAGAACAGCTTATAAAAGAGTAGCAAGTGCATCAGCTAATAGACTTAAAAAACCAGAATTAGCTAACAAATTTTTCAAATATATTTGGAATGGTTGGATAGGATTAGCATCTCCAGTTATATCAAATATGGGTACTGATAGAGGATTACCTATATCATGTTTTGGTATAGATACACCCGATTCAATACGTGGAATTGGTTTAACTAACGCAGAACTAATGAAGTTAACAGCATCCGGTGGAGGTGTAGGTATTTCGTTATCTCGTATTAGACAACGAGGTGAAGGAATTACAGGAAATGGTAAAAGTGAAGGTGTAGTTCCATGGGCTAAAATTTATGATTCATCTATTATTGCTACTAATCAAGGAAATGTTAGAAGGGGTGCAGCCTCTGTTAATTTAGATATTGAACATGGAGATATTGAAGAATTTTTACAAATCCGTAGACCGAAGGGTGATCCAAATAGACAGTGTTTAAATTTACATCAATGTGTTGTTGTAGGTGATTCATTTATGAGAAAACTAGAAGCTAGAGACTCAGAATCTATGAATAAATGGGCTACAGTTTTAAAATCAAGAATGGAAACAGGTGAACCTTATATAATGTATAAGGATAATGTTAATAAAAACAACCCCATTGCCTATAGAATGAATAATTTAGATGTTACTATGACTAACATTTGTTCTGAAATTACATTATTTACGGATGAAGAACATTCATTTATATGTTGTTTATCATCTCTTAATTTAGCTAAATGGGAAGAATATAAAGATACAGATTGTATCCAAACAGCAATTTGGTTTTTAGATGGAGTAATGCAAGAATTTATTGATAAATCAAACGGTAAAGAAAGCTTAAAAAGAACACATAAACATGCATCTAAAGGTAGAGCATTAGGTTTGGGTGTAATGGGTTGGCATACATTTTTACAACAGAAAAATTTACCATTTAATTCAGTAGCATCTACTGTACATACTAGAAATATTTTTAATAAAATTAGAAGTGAATCTGAATCCGCATCTATGGATTTAGCAGCAGAATATGGAGAACCATTATGGTGTAGAGGAACTGGTATGAGAAATACACATTTACTAGCGGTTGCACCAACAGTATCAAATTCAGTTATTTGTGGTGGAATTAGTGCTGGAATTGAACCTTTACCTGCAAATGTTTATACATTTAATGGAGCTAAAGGTACTTTTATTAGAAAAAATAAAGTATTAGAAACATTACTTAAATCTAAAGGCGAAAATAAAAATAAATGGTGGGATCAGATGCTACAAGAAGGTGGGTCGGTATTAAATTTACCAGATAATGTGCTATCTACAGAAGAAAAAGATGTATTTTTAACATTTTCTGAAACAAATCAATTAGAATTAATAAAACAAGCAGCAGAACGTCAAAAATATATAGATCAAACACAATCACTTAATCTTTCTTTTGATCCTAACGATTCTCCTAAATGGATTAACCAAGTCCATATGGAAGCGTGGAAATTAGGCGTTAAAACGCTATATTATTTAAGAACAGATTCAGTAATTAAAGGAGATTTAGGGAGTCGTATGGCAGATTGTCTTTCTTGTGATGGTTAGTGCATTTTAACTTTTTTTTCTCATATTTATTGTCAAATAGTAAAACATTAATAATATGAGAATAATAATATTAATTGTTGCGTTTATTTTATTTACCCCGGATTTACAAAGTCAAGAAATCTTAAAATCACCCCTTAAAAAAGAAGGGAACTTTTTTAAAGGCCTTTATGATGACTTTTTAAAGTATGGAACCGTATATGGAGCAGGTGATGTCTCAAATTCTATTGAAGCAAAAGAAAATACATACTTTGTTAGAACAGGAGATGGAGATGGTCTATATGATATCCCTGTAGTTGTAGATAATACACCTGAATATCCCTTTGATTATAGAATAGGGATTGGTATTAGAAAACTAGCAAGATTTAACTACGAAAGAAAACCTAAAAACTTTTATGATGGAACTGAAGAACAATTAGCATTTTCAGCCCCAACATCAGCATTTAAAGGACTAGAATATCAATTCCACTTTGAAAATGAAAGATGGAGAGGGGAAAATTTCCAAAATCACAGGTTTTTTATTAAACACACAGGTAAATACCATATAGTAAAAGCAGAATCTAGAGAAGTTGATAAAATTAATTTAGAATATGTCTCAGGTGAAGTTAGAGCTAGGTTACCTATTGGCAAAAAATTCTCAATATCAGCAGGTGCTATTTATAGAACACATGAAAGAGCATATGGATACAACCCAATAGAAATATGGTTAAACGAAACTACATCATACACAAACCCTGACACTGGAGAAGAATTTGAATACCCAGCAAATCCATGGTACACTTTAGGATTTGAATATGGTTATACAGACCACTTTACAACTTATACAGATGTTAATACTGGAGCTGAAAGTCAAGATTGGATTTGGAAGAATGAAGCTGGAGAAATAGTAGCATATTCTGACATTGACTTTAGAGAAAATGTATTTACTGATTTAATGAATAGATATAATCAAGAAAGATGGGAAGAACTAGATGATTTTGCTGAAATTGCTCCTATTGTAGGTTTTGATTATTACCATTATAAAAATAATTTTTGGTTACACGCATACGGAAATTATATTCTTCCATATCATTCATATATTTCAGGAAATGTAGATTTTTCTTACCTACAAAGAGAAAGTTGGGGTAAAGGAGGACATAATAATTTATTAGCAGATAAACAATGGGATGACTATTCGGCTGGTATTAATATGGGTTGGAAACTTAATAAAAATTTAGGAGTATTTATAGAAGGAGAATATAGCAAAATGTGGGATAGTAAATTATTCCAATCCACATTTGGATTAAATTATACATTTAAATAAAAATGAAAAAATTAATATTACTTTTAACATTTATTCTTTTCTTTGGTTGCACTAAAGATGATGTAGTAGAAGAAAGAAAACTATTATTTGAAATTGCATTAGATGGTGATTCATTTGACCCATACGAAAGATACTCTTTGGTAAATTCATATGGTGGAACAACATGGGTTGATGGTAAACTAAGAAAAATATTTATCCTATATCTTCAAATAGATGATGGTGAAGCAAGATTAGATAGACAACACTTTGCAATGTACTTATTAGATTCAGACGCAGTAGATAATGGTCTATTATTAGATGTAGGTACTTACACTTGGGAAAATCCCGATAACAAATATGCTGGAGTAGAAATACCTGGCAACGATGAATATATAGTTTGGAACGAAGTAATAGTAGGAGAAATCATTGAACCTTCTGAAGAGGATTTTTATGACCCTTTATTAATTTGTTTAACTGCTGAAGGTGAATTTTATAATCCCTACATTCAAAGAACTATGACATTATCAATGACATTAGAGAACTTTCCAATAGGTCAAGATGTAACATCAACCCCTTATGGATATTTATTAGACTAAAAAATGGCAAAACAAATAGGAGAAGATACTAAAGTTACATTAGATTTAAAAACAATTGGAATGATAGTTGCATTTGTTGTTACTATAGCAGGTATGTGGTTTACATTACAAGCAGACATAGCTTATGCTGCGACCCAACCAGAACCAGTTATTGAAAGGGTAGAATATGACTTAAAAGATGAGTTAATTCGACAAACAATAATGGACACTCAAGAAGACGTTGAAATGATTCTAGAAAAACTTAATAAGCTAGAAGATCGTCTTTATGAGGTATCAAAAGATAGATAATATGAAAAAACTACTATTATTATTAATAGCAATGCCCTTACTCCTTTTAGGACAACAGGAAGTTCCGGAAAAGTATTGGTTAGATGATTCAAATTACGAAGAAATTATAAATGGCAATTCAGCCTTTGGTGATGACGATGATAAAGTAATAGTAGTTGAATATTGGGCTAAATTTAATGAAATAAATTGTTACTCTAATTGGAAAGAATTAGCTGATAGAGATGATATAGAATATTATAGAGTAGACATTGCAAAAGCTCCATTAGCTAAGAAAAAATATAGAGTTAGAATGGCTCCTACCATGTTTATAATAACTCGAGATAATTTAGTAAAATTTAAAGCAGGATTAGATCTAGAATTTCCTGCAAGTGTAGAAGAAGTAAATGAAGCAATTGAAGAAATTCAAAATTCTAATAGATTTTAATATTTATAATCACATTAATAAGGTTCCATTAATAGTTTTACTAATTTTTAAAAACTAAAAATATGGCATTTAAAGATTTGTTTAAAGACAATAACGACATTAACGAAAAAAACGTAGTAGGATTTTTATCCTTTATGGTAATGGTCATTTTTGCAGTAGTAGACATTGTTACTGGTGTATATGGCAAAGAACTTCAAATACAAGATTACATTTATAATTCCTTTGTAATCATAACCCTCGGTTCCTTCGGAATCGCTGAGGTAGGCAAAATCTTCGGTAAGAAAAAAAACGAAGACAATTAGTTGCTAGTTACATTTGTTTAACTTAAAACCCAATTTTATGGAAATTCTAAACAAGGTCGGCTCTTGGGCTGACAAACTGACTCACATAGGTGTGTCTGTAATCGCTTTAGGGGTAGTACTAGAAGTACTATTCAATGGAGCAGGAATCCCTTTTTGGCCAGAAGTATCCGTGGTAGGTAATATCATGGGAATTTTAGGGTCACTTAACGCAGAAGGACTACTAGGTTTAGTAGGAGCTTTTGTTTTGTATCACATAGTTAAAAAATAGGGGGGTGTTCAATATTTATTCCCGTATCGAAAGGTACGGGAATTTATAAACTTATGAAAAAATTAATTATAATACTAAATAAAATAGATAAATGGATTTCAAATGCATTTTACGATATGTATCCAAATTTAACAAAACACATGAAAAAATGAAACTAGAAGTAATAAGATTTAGCTCACAAAAAGATAGTACTAATGGACTATTAATGGATGTAACAAATGAAATTAAATTTTTATGTTACACTTTAGAAGATGAGCATAGAGAAGACAAAATAATGTCAGAAACAAGAATACCCGCTGGTACTTATAAATTAAAGTTAAGAAAAGTAGGAGGTTTTCATGGTAGATATGCTTCAAAGTATGGTGCTATGCATAAAGGAATGATTCATGTACAAGATGTACCTAATTTTAAATACATTCTTTGGCATACTGGAAATACAGATGAACATACTGCTGGATGTTTGTTATTAGGTGATACTCAGTATCAAAATATTACTAAAAAACCGGATGGGTTTATTGGTCATTCAACGGATGCTTATAAAAGAGTGTATCCTCCAATAGCAGAAGCACTTGAGCGTGGAGATGACGTAGAAGTGACGTATATTGACCACGATACAGTATAAAAACTAAAAATATGTTATCAAATTTAAAAAAAGGAATGTTCCCTTTTCTAATTGCATTCTCTGCTTTGTCAGTAAGTGCATCAGCAGCATTCTATTCCGTATATGGGTTAAGTAAGTTATTTGCCGGAGCACAATTTCAAGTTATTATAATGGCGGGTTCGTTAGAGTTTGCTAAATTAGTTACAGCTTCATTACTATATCAGTATTGGGATACAATAAACAAGGCATTAAGAATCTATTTATCAATAGCAACTATTATATTAGTATTAATTACTAGTATGGGTATTTATGGATTTTTAAGTGCTGCTTATCAAGATACTTATGCTAAATTATCTATGGTAGAAAACCAAAAAGGGTTTATAGAACAAAAAATAGAATTTTATGAAAATGATGTTAACAGATATAACGAGGAAATTAAAAGAATATCTAATAATATTAGTACTTTATCGAATGCCAGAGCTTCTTCGATCCAAGTACGAGACACCTCGGTGGTTGGGGGCTTTAGAACAACAATCTCTACTACAGAACTTAGGATGGCTGCAAAACGTATCGAAGTTGAAGAAGAGAATCGTAAGGATGTACAAGTAAAAAGAGAAACAGCATCAGATAGCCTTCAAAAGTTTCAACTAGAAGTACTGGAGCTTGATAATAACAACGAGGTTGCTGGAGAATTAGGACCTCTGCAGTATCTATCGGGTTTGACCGGTTATCCTATGGATAAAATCATTAATATATTATTACTTATTATAATTTTTGTATTTGATCCTTTAGCTATATCTTTAGTTGTAGCTGCTAATTTTGCTTTTGACAAAGCTTACCCTAGAAAAAAATATAGAGAAAATTTATATGAAGAAAAAATAGAAATTACTGAAGAAGACATTAATACAGAATTATTTAGTAGAAATGATAATTGGGAAGAAGCTGAAAGAAGAATGGACATAATAGGGCAAAATGGAAATGATGGGGAACATTATGAAGAACATAGATTAAATAAAAAATTAGAATCTTTAGAAGAGGAACTTAAAAGTTTACCTAAAACTAAAAATGGAAATTTTATTGGGCAGGAAGTTAGGAGAGAAAAAATATTAAAAGAAATAAAAAAGTTAAAGGAAATAATTAAATAGTTATGACGAGTTTATTAGTATTAGACGATTTTTATACAGATCCAGATTTTGTTAGAAATCAAGCTTTAAATATGAAGTGGTACGATAAAAAAGGAAACCACCCTGGGAAAAGAACAGATTCTGTAAAAGACATATCCGTATTTAATGCTTTTGAACATGCATTAAATGTAAAAATAGATAAAGAACATTTTATGGATATGGAGAATTATAATGGATGTTTTAATTTATGTACAGCTTTAGATAAATGTTGGGTACACTCAGATAATTATACAACATACGCTTGTGTAATATATTTAACACCTAATGCCCCACTTGAATCAGGAACAGCTACTTACAAACATAAAAAAACAGGATTAACAAAACCTCCACTACTTGCAAACGGGGATTTAGATATGCCTCGATTTAAAGAAATTGAAAATGATGGGCAAGATTTTACTTGTTGGGAACAAATAGATTATGTAGCAAACATTTATAATAGAGCAATAATTTATGATGCTGATTATTTCCATGCTGCTGTACAATATTTTGGGAGTGGCCCTGAATATTGCAGATTACATCAAACATTTTTCTTTAACGAAGATGGTAAAATTTATTAAGTTTCTTATAATTTGGATTAGTCAAAATTTAGCAATACCCTTTTGGGTTGTAGGACATATCCATTTATCTATACACAATTTTCATGATTTAATAGAAATTGGAGCATCTATTGGAATGAATTTAATAGTAGCTATTGGATTCTTTTTAGATTATCGTGAAAACTCTTGTAAATAATTTGGCTACCTAAGTAAAAAATCGTATATTCACGGATAAATAATAAAGGTCATGTTTGATATTTCTCATACAGAAAAATTCATAAAAAAACAATTAAGAAATTACCAACAACTAAATTATAACAGATTTAGATGGTGGCGTTGGTATGAAGCTAAAAATAAACCTTTGGGTTATAAAGCTAACTTCCGTGATAAAATATTCAATGGTGACTTTGATCATTCATGTTATGGTTGGCAAGCATATTTATGTGAACATATGTTGAATGAATTAGAAATAGAATGTAATTATGATATAGCAAAATTCAATGAAAAGGGAGCAGTTCTTAAAGCCCGTAGAAAAAGGTTATGGGAAGATTACGATAAAGATGAAATAGATAGATTAGAAAATTTATATACCCATTTTGTTAAAAATTTTAGTATTACAAAAGAACAAGTTATTGAAGAAGCTTTAAAATGTAGTGGAGAATTAATAGATCTTTATTATCTTATAGAAGATAAATACAGAACACAAATAACACCCTCACGTAGAGGACGACCTAAAAAATTAAGTATATGAAAGTAAGCCATGAAGTTCCTAGATGTCTTTTAACAGCATCAACAGAATTTAACGATTATGATTATTGTTTACCTCACCTTTTAGACCAGGATGAAGAATATAAACAATATTTTATAGATGCTAGAGATAAAGGGAGATATGTTATAATGGATAATTCACTTCATGAATTAGGAAAAGCATATAATAGTGAAAGATTATTACATTGGGTTACAGAATTAGAACCCGATGAATTTATAGTACCAGATGTTTGGATGCAGTGTGCTGAAACAGCAGCTCAAGCTAAATATTGGAAACAATTTAAATATCCTAAAAAAACAAAATTAATAGCTGTAATCCAAGGTGAAAATAAAAACCAAGCATATTTATGTGCAAGTTTATTAGCTAATTTAGGATATAAAAAATTATGTGTATCTTATGGTGCTACATGGTATAATACTTTTTTCCCACATACTAATAAAGATATGGGGAAAGCATTAGGTAGGGTAAGGTTTGTACAAGGTTTATTAAATTTAGAAGAATTAAAAGATATTAAATTCCATTTATTAGGGTGTGCAATACCACAAGAATTTAGTTGGTATGATAATAACCCAAGAATTGAATCAATAGATACTTCTAACCCTGTAATGGCAGCTTTAGAAGGAATAGAATATGAAGAACATGGTTTGAATTTTAAACCAGAAGCAAACATGAATGATCATTTTGATGTGGATTTTATGGATATTCAGTATGGTAGTGTTCTTTATAATACAAATAAATTTAAAAAAATTAATAACTTATGGCAGAAATAATAAGACATGCATTAGGACTTTGTGGAGAGCACTTTCATCCAAATCTTTGGACACTTCTTTTAGGAGGAGTAGGATTATCCACTATCTTTTCATACATTAGATCTTATATAAAATGCAAATTTAATCAAGCGTTGGCCTATACGCAAAATACCTGGCAAAAATTAATAAGTTAAATTATGGCAAAACACGTAGTAGTTTCGTTAAGTGGTGGAATGGATAGTAGCACCCTATTGTTAAGAGCTATCAATGAATATGATACTGTAACAGGTATCTCTTTTGACTACGGTCAAAAACACAGAATAGAGCTAGAAAGAGCTCAATCATTAATTGATTATTTAGCTATAAATGGTTACAAAGTAAATTATAGACAAATTAAATTAGATGGATTAGTAGATTTATTAGATTCAGCGCTAGTTCAAGGTGGAGATGATGTACCTGAAGGTCATTATGAGCAAGATAATATGAAAGAAACAGTTGTACCTAATAGGAATAAAATGTTTGCTTCTATTACACAGGCAGTAGCATTATCTATTGCTAATAAGACAGAAGAAACTTGTGACATTGCTTTAGGTATCCATGCAGGTGATCATGCTGTTTATCCTGATTGTAGACAAGAATTTAGAGATGCAGACGATGCAGCTTTTAGAATGGGTAATTGGGAAGCTGATAGAGTAGGGTATTTTACCCCATATTTAGATACGGACAAATTAGGAATATTAAAAGATGGACAAATATTATGTGAAAGATTATCTATTGGATTCGATGAAGTTTATTCTAGAACTAACACTTCTTATAAGCCTTATCCTAGTGGGAATAGTGATTATAAATCTGCTTCGTCTGTTGAGCGTATTGAAGCATTTATTGATTTGGGTAGGAAAGATCCTGTTCAATACGAAGATGAAACGGGGCTTGTTGACTACGAAGTAGCGAAAGCTCATGTTGAAAAAGTTTTGGCTGAATACGTATAGTAATATATCAATTAATTATAGTAATGACAACAAACCAAGAATCAAACAACGGGCAAACTCAGGTTAATCAAACCCGCAACTCGTTTAATGAAAAAGTATCTAAATATAGAATGCTAGGCACTTCTAAAAAGGTACAATGGGACAGTGCAAGAAGGAATAGATCAATCTAAAGGACTTGTCTCGTGGTGTAATTGGTAACACGTCTGGTTTTGGTCCAGAAGAGTTCAGGTTCGAGACCTGACGAGACAACTAAATATTTTATGTATGAAAAACAAAAAACAACAATTACCCGATGCACGATTACACCAAAGGGTTTCATTCGTTAAGTCATTTATCCGCATTCTAGGTTATGGAGCTTTATGGTATAGCTTGGATATTGCAGCAATTTTACTTATATTGAGTGAGATAGTGGGTATAGGAGAAGAATTAGTATAACAATTAAAAATTAAATATGAATAAAATTTATTATTTTTCAGCAAATTGGTGTGGCCCTTGTAAAATGTTAAGCCCTATAATGGAAAAAAGTGGCTTACCATATCAAAAAGTTAATGTTGATAGTGATCAAGAATTATCAACTAAATATGGTATTAGAAACGTTCCAACATTAGTTAAAGTAAACAGTAATGGAGATGAGCTTGATAGGTTAGTAGGCTCTCAACCATTAGAACAAATTAAAAACTGGTACAATGGGTAAATATCAATCAAGTAAAGTATTTGACGGATTTTCTACAGTATTTCGTCAATGGAAAGCAGAAGATACACATTGTAGGTTTGTACATGGTTATGGAATTTCTTTTAAAGTATATTTTGAAGGAGAATTAGACCATAGAAATTGGGTTTGGGATTTTGGTGGAATGAAAAGGGCTAAAACAAAAATAGACGATATGACTCCAAAAGCATGGATGGACTATATGTTTGACCATACTTTAATAGTAGCAGAAGATGATCCCTTTTTAGCAGCATTTAAACAAATGGGGGATGCTAATGTGGCACAAGTAAGAATAATCCCAGCAACTGGCGCTGAAAAATTTGCTGAGTATATTTATAATAAGTTAAATGAATTTGTTAAAACTGAGACTGAAGGTAGAGTCAAAGTAATAAAAGTTAAATTCATGGAACATGGTAAAAATGCAGCATATTACTGCGAATAGTTATGATAATAGTGAATGAAAAACCACTCAAAAAAATTAACAATATGCACAAGCAATTAAAAAGAATTGAAGATTACGATAAGAACTTACCTATCGTAGAAATTTATACAGCGGTACAATCAGAAGGATCAAGAGCAGGATATCCTACAGTAGTTATTAGAACTACAGGATGCACACACAGGTGTTATTTTGGTGAAGGGGGATGGTGTGATAGTTGGTATACAAGTATTCATCCAGAAAAAGGACATTTTAACTTTAAAGATATTATTAAAGCATATGAGGATAATCCCCATATAAAAGAAATGATGTTAACAGGAGGATCTCCTACAATGCATCCTGCTTTAGTAAATGAACTAACCCACTTTGCCCATGAAAAAAATATATTCATCACTATTGAAACTGAAGGTAGCCATTTTTTACCAACTGACTATCCTATTAATTTGCTTTCTATTAGTCCTAAGTTCTCCAATAGTGTACCTGTACTTGGGGTATCTACACCTCAAGGAGCAGTTACAGACCAAAGAATGATTGATAGACATAATAAGCTTAGACTTAATTATGAATCAATAAAACAATCAATCGCTTACCACTCAGATTATCATATTAAACCAGTATGGGATGGTAAAGATGAGGGAGCTTTAGCAGAAATTATGGAATGTATTTCTATATTAGATGTTAAACCGGAAAAAGTCTGGTTTATGCCGGCTGGAGATTCTAGAGAAGCATTATTTAAATCTTATCCTGTATTATTTGATTGGGTTAGAGATAATGGTTATAGAATGACATGGAGACCCCATATCATTGCATTTGAAGATAAAAGAGAAGTATAAAAATATGAAATTTAAAGACACAATAGGAATTTTTCCAAATGCATTTACAGAAAGTGAATGTAACTCCCTAATTAGTAAATTTGATTATGAAAATGAATTAGACAACACTATAGTAGGAGCAAGTGGACAAGGTATAAACCATAAAATTAAAAGAACAAAAGATTACGAAATTTTACATTCACCAGGTACAGGTAATGCTAGTTTATCTAGTATGGTTATGAAAAATTTTAATGAAACTTTATCTAGTGGATATTTAGAAAATTATCCTCATGGTGATTTGTTTGATCATCATCGTTTAGTAAATGGTAAATGTTCTTATCCTCTATTACAAATTCAAAAATATGATCAAAATGAAGGTCATTATAACGCTTGGCATGTAGAAAAAGAAGATATAAACACTTCAAGAAGATTATTTGTGTTTATTCTTTATTTAAATACAGTTAAAAAAGGAGGAGAAACTGGGTTTTTATTTAAAGAAGAAGGAGCGGATGACTACTTTAAAGTTAAACCTGAAGCAGGTACATTACTTATTCATCCTGCTAGTTGGCCTTACATACATAAAGGGTATATGCCTAAATCCAGTGATAAATATATTTTGACTACTTGGTTAGAATTTACAATTTAAAGTTTGGATAAGCAAGAGGCCCTTCGTATATTGGATGATATAGAAGAAAATGTGAATACATGCTGTGCCATTACAATGGATCCAGATGAAGTATTAGTATTAATAGATAAATTAAAAAGTTATATAAATGAACAACCGTAGAAAATTACACCAAAAATTAGAAGTAGTACAAGAAGGATTTGCAAATGGTGTAGCACCAGGATTCCCTTTTAATGATGCACAAAAGAAAGACATGATAGAAAAAGCAGCTCATAAATTTGGTCTGTTTTTAGATGAATTAAAATGCGATTGGAGAAGAGATCCTAATTCGGCAGAAACACCTAAACGTGTTGCTAAAGCATATGTAAATGATTTATGGGCAGGTAGATATACTGAAATGTCTCCAATTACATCATTCCCATCAGATGGTTATGATGGTATTGTTATTGAACGAAATATACCATTAACTTCTATGTGTTCTCATCATCACCAAACAATAGGGGGTGTAGTTCATATTGGATATATTGTAGGAGAAGAAGGTAGAGTAATTGGTTTATCTAAACTAAATAGAATTGTAGAATTATTTGGTAGAAGAGGAGCAATACAAGAACAATTAACATCAGCTATTCATAATGCAGTAGATAAAATTTGCGAGAACAATAAAGGTGTTATTGTAACTATAGTTGGAACACATAACTGTGTAAGCTGTAGAGGAGTTAAACATCAAGGTGCAGCAATGGTAACTACAAAGGCATCAGGTGTATTTAAAGATAATGATAACTTAGCTAGAAAAGAATTTTTTGATAGCTTAAAAATAAACAATGGCGGACACAATATCTAAAATATTTCTTGAGTGGTCTGATATACATGAGTGTATTAGAATTTTATCAAAAAAGGTATTTATGGAATACCCAAATATCGACTCAGTAATGGGGTTACCTAGAGGTGGTTTAGTACCTGCGGTAATGATTTCACATGAATTAGGAATACCATTAGTTATACATCCAACTAGAAATACTTTAGTTATAGATGATATTAATGACACAGGACATACTTTAGATAAAGCACCCGGAGTTTACCATGCTGTTTTACATCATAAACCAACTTCAAAATTTAAACCTAACTTTTATGCTAAAGAAGTAGGTCAAGAATGGTTAGTTTATCCTTGGGAAAGAGAAGATTCAACATCTCTACCTGATTATTTACTAAAAGACGAACATTTAGCAGATAGCCATCGTATTGGTGGATTAACAATGCCTAAAAAATTTAATTAAAATGAGTAACCAATTATCACTATTCCCGGAAAAAGATTATGTACCTTTTGTAAATGAGGTAGAAACATTTAACGCTACATTTGGCAAACCAAACAATTATGAACCAACAATACCAGAAAAAAAAGAGTGGAAGTTTGTATACGATTTCATCCTTGAAGAACTTGAAGAATATAGAGAAGCTTGCGAACGAGGCGACATTGTGGAGATTTTGGACGCTCTGTGCGATATTGCTTATGTTTCCATTGGGAACGGTACTATGTTACATGGTCTTAAGGATAAGATATGGCCCGCGTATCAAGAAGTACAAGCAAGTAATATGTCTAAAGCTTGTAAAACTGAAGAAGAGGCCATACAAACCGTCAGCCAAAGAAGTAAGGAACAAGGTGAGGCCTGCCATTTTGAAAAACTTGAGGAAGGACGGTATATTGTCTATAGATCTAGAGACAAAAAAGTAATGAAAAACATTAATTATTTTAGACCAGATTTACATCAATTTTTTAGTGATGAAGAACTAGAAAAATTTTACGAAGTTGAAACAATAATATAAATGTATAAAAAGTGTTATGCTACTAAGATAAAGGACAATAAATTCAAGATTCACTTATGGGATGAAGGAGGATATGATGAAATTGAATGGTGGAACACTGCTTATAAAGAAGACCCTAATGGGGAATTAGTTGGTTTAAAAGGTGAAAAGCTAACCAAAACACATCAATGGCATAGAAGTGATTATGATCTTCATTTCCACGATATAAAACCCCACCAAAAATTCTTAATTGAAAAATATGGGGTAAATGATGAACCTTCTACTGGACATCGAGAATTATTTTTTGATATTGAGTGTGAAATAGGAGGAGCTTTAACTAAAGAATATATAGAAAGTGCTCCAATGCCTATTACCTCTATAGCTTGGTGGGATAAAACAGAAGACCATTGGGCTATATTAATTCTAGATAAAAAAAAGCAATTATCCCATACCAAAACCGGAGAAAATAAAAACAAAGAAATAATACCTGTTAGAACTGAAAAGGAATTATTAGGTAAATTTATAGAAATGTTTAGAGATATTAATCCTGACATTTTAATTGGGTATAATAGTGATTATTTTGATATACCTTACCTATACTACAGAATTTGTAATGTATTAGGAGAAGAATTTGCTAATTACCTATCCCCTATAGGTAAAGTTAAAACTGAAAAGAAATCATGGTTTAAAACTAAAGATGGTAAATGGATATCTGCTTGGGCTAAAAGAGACCAATTTGTAGATATTATTGGTGTTGAATCTTTAGATTATATTCGTTTACATAAAAAATATAGTTGGAAGGATGAACCAAGTTATAAATTAGATGCTATTGGAGAGAAATATGCTGGGGTAAATAAAATTGAATATGAAGGTAATTTAGATAGATTATTTGAAACTGACATTCATAAGTTTATTGAATATAACTTTATGGATGTTAAAATTCTAAAATTATTAGATGAAAAACTCCAATATATAGCTTTAACTAAAAACATATCTCATAAAGGTAAACATAATTATAGTGAAGTTTATTCAAATAGCGTTACTCAAGATGGAGCTATATCAGCTTACTTATTATCTCAAAACATAATTCCACCTTATAGGCCTTCTGGAAAGAGAGATTTAGATTCAACTTATGCAGGGGGTTATTTATTTTGCCCTAAAGCAGGGTTATACAAGTATATGTTTGATGAGGATTTAACATCGCTGTATCCATGTATAATTATGTCTATTAACATAGGTCGAGAAACTTTGGTGGGACATATCATAGACTCAGATGATCGTAATAATCGTTTAGCCCTTAACGATTTAAAAGAACGTGACCTTGAAGAGGAATTATTAGTAGAAAATTCAAAAGGTAAACGAACATATGTAAAAGTTAAGAAGTTAGTTGAAATGATAGAAAAAAACAACTTAGCTGTATCAGCTAATGGATGTTTCTTTAGTACAGATAAGGAATCTGTATTAGCTACTGTTTTAAATATTTGGTTTGATGAAAGAGTTATATATAAAAACAAAATGAAGAAGGCATATAAAGCGGGTAATAAAGTAGAAGGAGAACATTACCATTTAATGCAGTATACAATGAAAATTTTACTTAACTCACTATATGGTGCTACTGCTTTACCTACATTTAGGTATGGTTTACCAAAATATATGATTAGTAGAGCTATTACATTATCAGGCCACAGAATTATCCAAGAAAGTGCTTTATGTGCTAATAGACATATGAATAAAGTATTACGTAACGAAATAAAACTAGAAATATGACACTAAAAAAACAATCTATCAGAGCAAACCAAACTATTTATTTAGATGATAATAAAGACCCTTCAACTAAAGAAGAATTAATTAAATTAAGTGAAGAATGGAGTGAATATCAAGTAAAGTTCTTTAAAAAAATGCTAAAACAAGGTGGTGAGTTTAAAGTTAAAGGTAATAAATTTAAAGTTACAGTAGCAGAAAGAACAGATATAGATTCAGCAGGAAATAAGCCAGTAACAGTACCACCTTTACCAGGAGAAAGAACATTTTAATATGAAAGTAGAAATTTCAAACGGAGAATTACTAGACAGAATATCAATTTTAGAAATTAAAAAACTAAATATGGTAAATCCTGATAATTTAGCTAATGTTGAAGTTGAATTTTTAAAGTTAAACCCAGGTGTTGTAAATTTATTTACAAAAAATGGTAAAGAAGTTAGAGTGTTATATTTGGAGTTGGCTAAAGTAAATCGTATATTATGGGATCTTGAAAATAAAGTTAGAGAAAAAAATATAAGTGATAAGGAATTTAGAAAATCATCAAGAATGATATTTAAATATAATGAAGTTAGGAATCAATTAAAAAATGATATTAATATTATTACAGGATCAGATTATAAAGATATAAAGGAATATAAATGAAGCACTTACAAGATACTCCATGGTGGATTTGCGATGAAAAAGATATAAATCTTTGTGCCTATGTTGACACAGATTCTAATTATTTTAATGCTGAACCTCTATTGCTTTATTTATACCCTAATTTTGAGGAGTTTGAAGATAAAGAAAAGGATAATATATTAGAAAAAGTAGCATTAAAATATCAAGATGTAATAAATGAAGATTATGATAGATTAGCACGTGAAGCTTTTAATGTTAAAAGTCATAGACTAGAAATGAAAACAGAATGTGTTATTCGGTCAGCTTATTTTAGAGCTACTAGAAGATATGCTCAATGGATTACTAAACAGGAAGGAATATCTTTAGTTGATTATGCTAAAATTAAACCTAAGAAAGATAGTGGTAAACATATTGGGTATAATATTAATTATGATGAAGAAGTAGGTACACCTTTAAAAGAGGGGGTTTTAGATATTAAAGGTTTAGAGTTTATGAAAGCAAATTTCCCCCCTATATTAGGAGATTTCTTTAATGATATTTTACAACAAGTATTAAAGGGGGAACAGAAGGAAAGTGTTTTAGATCAAGTTAAAGTATTTAAGGAAAAAATATTAGATGGTACAATTCCACTTTCTAAATTAGGTAATCCAACATCTGTTAAAAAAATGGATAAATACCAAGGTAGAAGTACTAGAGCAGGAGAAATATTTACTGAGATATTAAAACCATTAAGTAAAAAGAAGGAGGGTAAAGCACAAAGACAATTAGGAGCACCCGCAGCTGTTAAAGCAGCTATTAGGTATAATGATTTATTAAAACTATGGCAGTTAGATAAAAAATATAATTTAATGACTAATGCTGATAAGGTTAAATGGATTCATTTAAGAGAAAACCCATATAAAATTGAAGCATTAGCTTTCTTTGATCATGAAATACCAGCTAAAGTACAAGATTTCCTAAATCAATATGCTGATAGGAAAAAAGTATTCGAATCAATTTTACTAAATAAATTAGAAGGGTTTTTTAGTGATTTAGAATGGTCTTTAGATTTAAACCCTTATATTAATTCATTAAATTCCTTTGAAGTTTAAAATAAAAGTTGTATATTATATATTATGATAAATAAAAATTCGTTAGAGTCCGTAATTCAAAAATACTATTTAAATGGTTTAAATAACCAAGTTAAATGGAGAATTAAAGATAATACTTTAACTGTGTATGCTGGTGTTAAAGGTAGAGCATGTAAAGTATTTTTAGATGATTTTAACTTTCAAGATTGTGAGTTAGGAATATTTGATACTCATAAACTAAGCAAATTATTATCTATTACTTCGGGTGAATTAATGATTACTACTGAAAAAAATAATCAATTACACCGAAAATTATATTTAGCAGATAATAATTATTCATTGGATTATTCATTAGCTGACCCATTAATAATGGGTAAAGTAACTTGGTATGAAGATCCTGAAGAATATGAAGTTGAATTAGAAGCATCACAAGATGATATTAGTTATTTAATTAAGGCTAAAAATGCTTTAAGTGATGTTGACCAAATGTTAATAAGAACAACAGATGATTTAGATGGAAGTCCTATTGTTGAATTTTTATTTGGAGATAAAGAAGGTTTTTCAAATAAAATTACATACCAAGTACAAGGTGAAATAAAAGATAAATCATTGGAAATGCCCTTTAGTTCTAATATATTCAAAGACATATTAAGTAGTAATAAAGATATGGATAGTTGTAATATTAAACTATCAAGTCAAGGTATGATGAAAATAGAATTTAATGGAGAATTAAACAATAAAAAAACAAGTAGTATTTATTATATAGCCAGAAACGAATAAAATTAAATTATGAGCGAAATTAAAAAAATTGATAGTAATCCAGACAGTCCTTATGGGCAAATATATTCAAACGAATTTAAGGTAAATGCAAAACCTGATACCAGGTTATGGGTTGTAGATAATTTCTATGAAGATCCAGGTGCAGTTAGAGAGTATGCTTTAAAACAGTATTATTTTGATGACCCAGGTTATTTAGGTATGCGTACAAGAAAGCAACATTTCTTTGATGGAGTTAAAGAAGAGTTTGAAAAGATAATGGGGTTAAAAATTACAGGGAAAGAAATGTGGGAAGATTATGGAATGAATGGTAGGTTCCAATCAGCGATAGCAGGTACTTCTTTAGTTTATCACTGTGATCAACAATTATGGGCTGGTATGATTTATCTAACTCCAAATGCACCTGTTGCAGCTGGAACAAGATTAATGCAACATAAAGAAACTAAAGTTAGACATAGTCATGATAAATTACAACAACCAGATGGAAGTGTATACGATATTAATAGTGCTTTTAATCAAAATACTTTTGTAGATCCACATCCTTATGAAAATGTTGATGTAGCAGGTAATGTTTATAATAGATTAGTAATATTTGATGCTCATTCAATTCATGCAGCTCAAGATTATTTTGGTCACGATATAGAATCAGGAAGATTATGGCAAATGTTCTTCTTTGATGCAAAATAACTTGGAAGGGCGACTTTTCGTTCGTATATTATATGTATAATAAAGTAACATGCAGCTAGGGCGCGTAGTTATGTTTTAAAATAAATTAACCGAGAGCTTCGGCCTCACAAAAACCAAATGATATGAGTACATTACAATTATTAGAAAGGCACTTAAGTCCTTTCGACATCCTATTTAGGAACCACTTCAATGCTGAAGATCAATTCGCACCAGCATTAAATTCAAAACAACCACATCCATTAAATATTTTTTACGATGATAGAGGACTTCATTTTGAAGTTGCCTGTACTGGGCTAACTAAAAAAGACGTTATTCTTGATATTGAAGGAGATATTTTAAAAATCACTTACAAAAAACCAGAAGACAAGGGAGATGACTTCGAAGGGTATATTTATCACGGTTTATCTAAAAAATCTTTTGATTTAAGATATAAGATAGCCCCTAAATTTGATTTATCAATAACTGAAGCAGAAATGGTGGACGGTTTATTGACAATCTTTATCCCATTAGCAGAGGATGCTAAACCAAAATCAATTAAAATTAAATAAAGGTAATTTAAGAAAAGCGTGTCCTAGCGATGTTTCTTTCGTATATTTACGTAACATAAAATAATAAAAGTTATATGGCAAGAAAAGCTAAAAGTCTAACAAAGATCGAAGATCCACGTTTAGAACCGTATTTTATCACTAAAGATGATAATTGTTACACCGTTAATGAACGGGTAATTCCTAATCAAGATCATTTTAGATCTAAAGGGAATATTAAAGAATATGCAAAACCTCAAAGTTATTACGCTGATCTAGGTATGGCGTTGGAGTATATTGCAAAGAACTCCCTACATAATAGGGAAACAAATAACTTAGATCAAATTATTGAGAATTTTAAATTAATAGAAACAAACATTAAAAGTTACACAAATGAAATTAGAAGCACTATTTAACGCGGTTATCGTTAAGCCGATCGAAAACGAAGAAGTAAAATATGGTGGAATCATTGTCCCAGACATGGGTAAAGATTTAAACGAAAAAGGAGAAGTGATTGCTGTTGGCCCTGGTCAACCAACACAATTTGGAAGTTTTCTACCAACAATATCAAAAGTAGGAGATATTGTAGTTTTACCAACCCAAGGTTTTACTAAGTTAGTATATGATGGAACTGAATATTTAATTGGACCAGAAAATCAAATATTAGCTAGAGTAAAAAGAGATACAGCAGATGTAGTATCTGAAGTATTAGAAGAAACAAAAGATAATTTAACAAAAGAAGAAATTAACGATTTAAACGATATTTAAAATGAAAAAAGTAGAATTTGGCTCAGACGCAAGGGCAAACTTAGTAAAAGGTATTGATATTCTAGCAGATGCAGTAGTATCAACTTTAGGACCTAATGGTAGAAATGTTGTAATTGGAAGAGGTATTCTTGATGCTCCACAAAGTACTAAAGATGGGGTTACAGTTGCAAAAAACATTGTATTAAAAGAACCTAATCAAGAATTAGGAGTACAATTAGTAAAATGGGCTGCAATTAAAACAGCTGATAAAGCAGGTGATGGTACAACAACATCAACTTTACTAGCTAGAGCAATGGTAAAAGATGGGTTAAAAAGTCTTGACCAAGGAGATAATGCAGTGCAGATAAAAAGAGACATTGATAAAGCTATTAAAGAAGTATTACATACTTTAAAAGATAATATATCAGAAGACATTTCAAACGAAGATCAATTAGAACAAATTGCTACTGTATCAGCTAATAATGATGTTGAAGTTGGAAAATTAATTTCAACTGCAATTGATAAAGTTGGGTTAAAAGGTGTTGTACATATTGAATCATCAAAAACAGGAGATACTTATATTGAAACTGTTGAAGGGATGCAATTTGATAGAGGATACAAATCACCTTATTTTGTTACTGACAATAATACAATGACATCAGTACTTGAAAACCCAGCTATATTAATGATAGATGGAAAACTAAATTCAGTAAAAGAATTATTACCAATTTTAGAAGCAGTAGGTAGTCAAGGAAAATCATTATTAATTATTGCTGATGATGTTGATAATGAAGCACTAGCTACTCTAATTGTAAATAAAATGAGAGGTACTTTATCAGTATGTGCTGTTAAATCCCCAGAATTTGGAGATAAAAGAAAATTAGTATTAGAAGATATAGCTATTACAACAGGAGGCCAAGTATTCAGTAAAGATAAAGGAATGAAGCTTGATAAATTTAGTTGGGAGTGGTTTGGAGAAGCAAGAGTAGTAACTGTTGAAAAAGAACAAACTACAATTGTTGATGGTAAAGGAGAAGTTGAAGCTATTGAAAAAAGAATCGATGAATTACAAGTTCAGATAGATAAAGCAAAAACTCCATATGAAGTAGAGCAATTACAAAATAGATTATCTAAATTTACAGGTGGTGTAGCTATAATTCATGTTGGTGGATTTACTGAAACTGAAATGCAAGAAAAGAAAGATAGAATTGATGATTCATTACATGCAACTAAAGCTGCTATTGAAGAAGGTATTGTACCTGGAGGAGGAGCTGCTTTATTATATGCTAGAGAAAGTATTAATGTTGATAATGTTGGTGCTAGAATAGTTTATAATGCTTGTGGTAAACCATTCGAACAAATTCTAATTAATGCCGGGTATGATAAAACTGATGCACAGCTTTTAGGTAAATATAAATTAGTAAACTCGGGAGATGATGAATGGGCAGGTATTGATGTTAATTCAGGTAAAGTAATTAATCTTAAAGAAGCAGGTATTATCGATCCAACTAAAGTAACTAGATCAGCATTACAAAATGCAGCTTCAGTAGCAGGTACAATTTTACTAACAGAATGTACCATAACTGACGATAAAGATTCAGATGAATTTAAACAAAATGGGAATAACAATGGTGTCCCGCCAGTAAACCAAGGATTTTAATAAATAAATAAATAAAACAATTATGAGTAAACAAGAATTATTTGAGGAAATTGAAGTTAATTTCAATACCTTATCAGCAGAAAACAGTGGTACTACAAAAGCATCACAACAAAGAGCAAGAAAAGCAGCAATGAAGATTAAAAATCTAATTACAGCTTATAAAAAAGCATCTGTAGCAGAGTCTAAATAATTAATTGGGGGAGCTTGTCTCCCCCATTTATTTTTCGTATATTATAGCCATGTCAAAAACAAAAATAACAGAAGAAAATATTTTAATCGCTCGTAGAGTTCCACCAGGAGATAAATGGAGATTAGTAGCAAATGAACCTGATGGTCCTAAACATCCAACTTTAACAAATGCCTTAGAAGCATATATGGTAAAAACTGGATTTAAGGGCGAATATAGATTAGCACCACTTAAAAGTGAATTATATGCTATATCTACAACTAAAGAAGAAATCAAACCAGAACCAATACAAAAGTTTTCTATATATGGAGAGTACTAGAAAAAATAGTTTATTGAATGAAAAATATAGGCCTATTAGTTTAGATTCATATGTTGGTAACGAACAGTTAAAAACATCAATATCTAAACAGTTAGACCAAAATGATATTCAAAACTATTTATTTTATGGTCCTGCTGGAACTGGTAAAACAACATTATCTAAAATAATAATTAATAATTTAGATTGTGATCATATTTACATTAATGCCTCTGATGAACGTGGTATAGAAACTATTAGAGATAAGGTTTCTAGCTTTGCAATGGTAGCATCATTTAAACCTCTTAAGGTTGTTATTTTAGATGAAGCTGATTTTTTAACTATTAATGCACAAGCATCACTTAGAAACATTATAGAAACATACTCAGTTACAACACGTTTTATTTTAACTTGTAATTTTGTAGAACGTATTATTGATCCATTACAATCTAGATGTCAAACAATTAAGGTTGTTCCACCTACTAAAAAAGAGGTCGCTGTACATTTAGCTGGTATTTGTGATAAGGAAAGCATAAGTTATGAACCTAAAGCCATTGGTAAAATTGTAAATAAGTTCTATCCGGACTTACGTAAAATGCTTAATACTATCCAAGCAAGCACTATTAAGAACAAGTTAACACTAGATGATTCTTTGCTTGTAAGTACTAGCTATATGACCTCTATTATTGAAGAATTAAAAAAAACCAAACCATCATTTACTAAAATTAGACAAATTATTGCTGATGCAAATGTAGATGATTTTGATGAATTATTTAGATTTTTATATGAAAATGCATCTAAATATATTCCTGGCAAAGAAGGTACAGTTGCTATTTTAGTTAACGAACATTTATATCAAGCTAATTTTAGGATAGATAAAGAAATTAACATTATGAGTCTAATTCAGAATATAATAAATAATAAATAAAGTGAAATTAATAAAAAACAATAAAAAAATGAAACAACAAGGAAATCCAGGTGGTCAAGCACCTCAAATGAATGTCGACTTAACAACTACAGAAGGTCTACTAAACTCAAAAGGTAAAAATGTATTTGAATCAGGAGTTATTCTAAGAAAAATTAGTAAATTTATCACAGGTACTGATAGTGATGCAGTAATGCCTATACCAGTATTTATTGATCCTTATACTAAAAAAATAGTAGCAGATGGTGTCCCATTAGAGCTAAGAGAAGAATTAGCTGAAGAAAGTATACTATTAACAGGTGCTATAGATAAATAAATATGAAAAGTATTTGGGATTGGTTAAATCAAATCAACTCAATTAAAGCAGACCCTAACTCCTTTTCTAATAAAGATTGGGAGTTATGGAATAGCTATATGGTTCATAGATTTTTATCCATGAATTCTAATTTTTTGGATATAGTAAATTTTGTTCAAAAAATAAACCCACAAAATAAAAAAGAAATATACTCTGTTTATAGAGAATATATTCCTAAAAATAAAAAGTGGAGTAAATATATTAAATCTAAAGTAAAACAATCAAATAAAGATTTAGTTGAACACTTATCATCGTATTGGGAATGTTCATCAAAAGAAACAAAAGAATATTTAGAATTTTTGGATACTGACGAAATAGGTCGTATATTGATGTCAATAGGATTAGATAAAAAAGAAATAAAAAAAATACAAAAATGATAAAATTAATAGAAATGTTACGTACATCTGCATTAGCAGATAAAGCAAAAGCTCTATTATCACTTGAATTACTTGGTGATAGAGCAGTAGGAATTGGAGACCATACAACAGGAGATTTTTATAAGAATGCTGAAGAAGCACTTGCAATGTTAGTAGATGCTGATGATAGATTAGCAGCAATTGATAAATATTTTTCCCTAGAACAACAAATCAATGGGTGATTCAGTTAAAAAATATTTAGAGGATAACCCACCAGTTGGTCACTTTGGTGCCAACGTAAAAGAATTAGATAAAGTTATGAGCGATAGAGAAATTATGAATGCAAAAAATGGAAAATCATCACCAAGTTTAAATTCTACACCAGTAGAAATATTTGAACATGAGTACCCAATATTAGCAGATGAATTTAAACAAATACAAAAAGAAATGTATGAAATGTTTGCTCGTAAACATATGGATTATGGTTTAAATAATATTGCTTTAGGTGGTGATTTAACCCAAAAAAATGATAAACAATTCTCACTAACTGGATTATGTATTAGATTAACTGATAAAATATCACGTTTAAAAAACCTATTAATTAATGGTAGGTCATTTGTTGAAGGTGAAGGTATGGAAGATACATTTATTGATATCGCTAATTATGGCATAATTGGTCTTTTAGTAGGTCGTAACAAATGGAAGAAATAAAATGGCAAAGAGGAAATATGAGGAAGTTGAAGCTACACACTTTACATATGAGGGTAAAAAAGTAGTAGATTGTTTTACTTTTTATAATGAATTAGATATGCTTGAGTTCCGATTAACGGAATTAGATAGTGTAGTAGATATTTTTGTTATAGTTGAAGCAACAAAAACACACTCAGGTTTTCCTAAACCCTTAAATTTCTTATTAAACCAAGAAAGGTTTAAAAAATGGCTACATAAAATATATTATTATGTTGTAGATGATTTACCTTTAGGTGAAGATAGTAAGCATGATTGGTTTAGAGAAGAATATCAAAGAAATGCTATAACAATACCTTTAAGTCATTTATCATTAAAACCTCTTGATATAGTGATAATGTCAGATTTAGACGAAATAGTTGATATAAATACAATTCAAGATTTTAAAACTTCAAGTGTACCTTATGGTGCTGTAGGAATGTGTATGGATTGGTATTATTATAATTTAACTACCAGATTAAACTATGTTGAAGATCCAATGAAATCAACTAAAGCAAAAGTTTTCCATTATGAAACATTATTTAAAGACCCACTATCAATGTCTGAAATTAGACATGCAGAATGGTTTGCCGTTTTAGAAGGTGGTTGGCATCTTACATTTTTTATGACTGAAGATAAAATAATTGAAAAATTAGAATCATACGCACACCAAGAATTTAATACTGATGACATTAAAGATCCTAAAAAGATTAGGAGCTTAATAACTGAAGGAAAAGATATATTTCCTGAAAGAGAAGAAAATAATTATTTTTATCAATTACCTATTAAAGATAATAATTATCTTCCAAAAAACTACAGATTTTGGCTAGAAAAATCCCGAACATTGTAAAGGAAATAAAGAATAACCCACCTGCTGGAATTAATTTTGCATTCCAAAAGAATATTAGTTATTCCCAAATGTCTATTTTTAGAGGTTGTCCTCATCGTTGGAAACTCCAATATAAGGACAAAATCAAAAGATTTACATCATCTATTCATACTGTATTTGGAACAGCAGTACATGAAGTAATTCAACATTATTTAGACGTAATGTACGAAAAATCAGCAGCATATGCTGATAGGGAAATAAACATGGAAGAATTGTTCCAAGAAAAATTTATTAATGAATATCAAAAACAATATAAATCAAACCAAAACGCTCATTTTTCAGATGCTACAGAAATGAGGGAATTTTTTGAAGATGGTATTGCTATATTAGATTGGTTTAAGAAAAAACGTAGCAGATATTTTAGTAAAAAAGGTACCTATTTAGTAGGTTGTGAAGTACCGTTAGTAATAGCACCAAATAAAATGTATAGTAACATATTATACATGGGGTATCTAGATGTTGTAACGTATTGCGAAACAACAGATACATTTAAGATAATCGACATAAAGACGAGCACAAAAGGTTGGGGTGATTATGCTAAAAAAGATGAAAGCAAACAGTTCCAATTATTATTATATAAACAATATTTCTCTGAACAATATGGAGTACCATTAGACAAAATTGAGATTGAGTTTATGATAGTTAAAAGAAAAGTACTAGATGCAGATGATGAAAAATTAATGTCACCTTATCAATCATATAGGGTACAACAATTTACACCACCTAGTGGAAAAATTAAACTAGGTAGAGCGAGGAATGCGATTCAAGATTTTATACATGAATGTTTTAATTCTAATGGAGATATAAAAGATGTTATTTACCCCAAGACACCTTCAAAGTGGACGTGTAATTTTTGCCCTTATAAGGAAGAAAAAGAATTATGTGGAGCGGGTTTAGACTTTTTGTAAATTAGAGGAATATTCATATACGTATAGACAAATATAACAGTTATTAAAAATAAATTATGGCAAATCCAAACAAAATGACACTAACGAGTGTTAAAGTTCAAGCAGACTTATTTGAAAATTTTAAAATTGAGTGTGTAAAAAGAAAATTCTCATTTCAAAAATTAGCAGATAGATCTATTTATCTATATCTTACAAACGAAGATTTTAGAAAACAAATTACAAGTCAAACAAATATCGAACTATAAAATTAAAATTAGATGAATAAAAGTTTTGAACATCTTCCTAAAGATAAAAGGAAGAAAATACTATTAATCACAGATGATATTAGAGTACATTCTGGGGTAGCAACAGTAGGAAAAGAAATTGTAATACATACAGCTCACCATTATAATTGGTGTCAAATTGCAGGTTCTATTAAACATCCTGAAAAAGGTAAAGCATTAGACATGAGTGCAGATGTAAGTAAATTTGCAGGGATAGATGATGCCTCTTGTATGTTATATCCTGTAGATGGTTATGGTGATGGAAATCTATTTAGACAGATATGGCTAAGAGAAAAACCAGATGCAGTATTGCTTATTACAGATCCAAGATATTTCCACCATATATTTAAAATGGAAAGGGAAATTAGAAAAAAAATCCCAATTACTTATTTAAATATATGGGATGATTTACCTGCTCCATTATACAATAAACCCTTTTATCAATCATGTGATCTATTAATGGGTATATCTAAACAAACGGTTTTTATTAATAAAACAGTATTAGGTGACGATATTGAAGATAGAATTTGTAATTACGTACCTCATGGATTGAATTCAGATATCTATAGACCAATAACTGAATTAGACAAAGAATACTCTAATTTTTTAGATTTTAAAAAGAAAGTTCATGGTCCCCAAGAAGTTGATTTTACACTATTCTTTAATTCAAGAAACATAAGAAGGAAACAAATTCCAGATAGTATGTTAGCATTTAGGGGGTTATTAGATTCTTTACCATTAGAAAAAGCTAAAAGGTGTAAAATGATTTTACATACTGAACCTTCATCTGATCATGGTACTAATTTAGTAAAAGTAGCCGAATTGTTATTTGATGAAAAGTATAAAGATTGTATTGTATTCTCTACATCTAAACTACCACCTAATGAGTTAAATTATTTATATAATATAGCTGATGCCCAAATATTATTAACTTCAAATGAAGGTTGGGGATTAACACTTACAGAAGCAATATTAACAGGAACACCAGTTATAGCTAATGTAACAGGTGGAATGCAGGATCAAATGAGGTTCGTCGATGATAAAGGAGAATGGTTTACACCAAATGATGATGTACCTTCTAATCATAGAGGCACTTATAAAGAACATGGTGAGTGGGCATTTCCAGTATACCCAACAAGTAGATCAATGCAAGGATCTCCTCCAACACCTTATATCTATGATGATAGATGTGCTTGGGAAGATGCAAGTGCAAGATTAATAGAACTTTATAATATGGACCCTGAGGAAAGAAAACGAAGAGGGTATGAAGGTAGAAAATGGGCTGTTAGTGATGAAGCTGGGTTTACACATAAACATCAAGCTGAAAGGTTTATGAGTTCTATGGAAGAATTATTTTCAACATGGAAACCAAGAACTAAACATACAATCCTTAATACTAACGAATATAAAGGTAAATTTTTAAAACATAAATTAATATACTAATGAGTAAACCAAGTTTTTATATAAGTTCACCATTTGACACTTACAGTGGATATGGAGCAAGAGCTAGAGATATTATTAAAGCAATTATAGAACTAGACAAATATGATGTTAAGTTATTAAGCCAAAGGTGGGGAGACTGTACTTTAGGATTTTGTAACGAGCACCCTAAATTTAAATTTTTACAATCATTATCAGTACCTAATATACCTAAAGGTGAAAAAGCTGACATTTGGATGCAAATAACCATCCCAAGTGAATTCCAACCAGTAGGAACATATAACATTGGATGCACAGCTGGTATTGAAAGTACAGGTTGTGATGGTGGTTGGATTGAAGGTTTAAATAGAATGAACATGAATTGGGTTTCTTCAAAACATAGTAAAAAAGTATTTGAAAAAGTTGTATTTGAAAAAAGAGATAAACAAAGTAATAAAGTAACAGGACAGGTTAAATCAACAAAACCTATACACGTTGTATTCGAAGGTGCAGATTTAGATGTTTATAAACACTTACCCGCTAGTGAAGTAAAATTAGATTTAAGTAAAATTAAAGAACAATTTTGTTATTTATTTGTTGGTATGTGGATGCAAGGTGATTTGGGTCATGATAGAAAAAATATAGGCCAAACAATAAAAATATTCTTTGAAACTTTTAAAAATAGGAAAAACCCACCTGCTTTAATTTTAAAAACATCTGAAGGTGTAGAAAATTATATGAGTAGGGATAGTATCTTAGAAAAAATTAAGGGTATACGAAACCAAACTAAGGGAGCTAAAACCTTACCAAATGTTTATTTATTAAATGGAGATTTTAGTAATTCTGAAATGAATGAATTATACAATCATCCTAAAGTAAAAGCAATGGTTTGTTTTACTAAAGGAGAAGGATTTGGTAGACCATTATTAGAATTTGGATTATCTAAAAAACCTATTATTGCTTCTGGCTGGTCAGGGCAATTAGATTTTTTAAATCCTGATTATACTGTTTTAATTCCCGGAAAATTAGAACCGGTACATAAAAGTGCGGCTAATAGATGGTTATTACCTCAAACATCATGGTTTGCACCAGATGTAGTACAAATGAATAGAGTATTTAAAAATGTATATGAGAAATATAAATCATTAACAGTTAAAGCTAAACAGCAAGGTCATTATGTTAAAACTAATTTTAGCTTCGATCATATGAAGGAATTAGTAGATAATATTTTAGATTCAAATTTACCAAAGTTTGCTAAAAAAATGGAATTAGCAATGCCCACTGATATTAAATTTAATACTGATGTACAATTACCAAAATTAAAATAATATGAAATACGATGAAATAGTAGATTGCCCTAAATCAGGAGGAGATTTATGTTATAGAATAGAAGTAAATGGAGAAATAACTAATTACATGAGTTTATCTTGTGGTTTTTGGACTAATACTCTTATGAAAGAAGGATCCGATTTTTATACTGAACAATTAATAACCTTACCAGAGCTTTATAAAGATTTAGCTTGGACTGATCCAAAAACAGACCTTATTTGGCTCCCAAACACAATTAATATCCCAGAACAAGGAATGTTATTTGCTTCAGGACCAGACAAAGATAATTGGGCTTGGGGAGCAGTTAAATCCGTTGAAGTAACTGAAGAAGATAAAGAAAAATATAAAGGTCAAACACATAGGGCAGATATGACTACTATACAATATTTTAAAGAACGTGATTATATAGATGCTCTTTCGTATATTGGAATATTACCAGAATAGATATGAAGATAAGTTATGCAATAACAGTTTGTAATGAATTAAATGAAATAACTAGATTATTAAATTTTCTTATAAAAGCAAAACGTAAAGAAGATGAAATAGTTATTTTATTTGATAAGAAAAAAGGTACACCTGAAGTATGGCAACGTATTAGTGAATTAAAGGGTGATAATTGTTGTAGTTACTATGCAAAAACTTTTAAACATCATTTTGCAGATTGGAAAAATCAATTAACTGAATTGTGTAGTGGTGATTATATATTCCAAATTGATGCTGATGAATTACCTCATGATATACTAATTGAAAAATTACCTCAAATACTAGAAGGAAACCCAGATAATGAAGTTTATTTAGTACCTAGAGTAAATACAGTTTCAGGTTTAACTGATGAACATATTGAAAAATGGAGGTGGAATGTAGATTCTCAAGATAGAATTAATTGGCCTGATTATCAATGGAGAATTTGGAAAAATAAACCTGAAATTAAATGGAAAAATAAAGTACATGAAGTATTAGAAGGTTTTGAAACCTATGCTTTATTACCTGGTATGCCTGAATTGGCTTTATACCATCCCAAAACAATAAAAAAACAAGAAGAACAAAATAACTATTATAATACTTTGTAAATGGTTTATAGATATGATTTATTGAATTACCTAATTAATGAATACGACTATCAAGATTATTTAGAAATTGGGGTAGGGTCAGGTGGTTGTCTTAAAGCAGTTATAGCTAAGAACAAAGATTCAGTCGAAAACGGGCTCGAAGGTATAACACCACCTGAAGTAACACATAGGATGTCTTCAGATGAATTTTTCCAACAAAATACTAAAAAATACGATTTAATTTTTATAGATGGGTTACATGAAAAACATCAGGTAATCAAAGATATAGATAATAGTTTGCGTTCATTAAAACCCGGTGGTATAATTTTAATGCATGATTGTAACCCAAAAACCTTTGAATCACAAGTTATTCCAAGAATAACAAGTACATGGCATGGAGATGTTTGGAAAGCATTTGTAGACTTTAAAGTAAAATCACCACAAGTAGAATGTTATGTTATTGATACTGATTGTGGGTGTGGTATAATAAAATATAATGAAAACCTTAAAAAGTTACCTGTAAATATAGAGGTACACTACAGAGATTTAGAGTCAGATAGAAAAGCAATGCTTAATTTAATTACCGTAGATGAGTTTTACGAAAAATTTAAAAGATAAATGAAAAAAGAAATACCATTATTTAAAGTATTTATGTCTAAGGATGCAGCTAAAAGGGCAGGTGAAGTTATTAATAGTGGTTTTATAGGAGAAGGACCCCAAGTTAAAAAATTTGAATCTGAGTTAAGAATATTTTTTGAAGCGGATGAAGCTTATAATATATCAACTGTAAACTCAGCAACATCAGCAGAACATTTATTATATCATTACTTCAAAAAAGATAGAACCCTACTTGAAAATCTTTACCAAGGAATTGCTTTTACCTCTTGTAAATGGGATGCATTAAAACCAACAGATGAAGTATTAACCACGGCTTTAACTTGTACAGCTACAAATTGGCCTATTATTAATTCTGGATTAAATCTTAAATGGGTTGATACTGATCCTAAGACATTAAATATGTCATTAGATGATTTAGAAAGTAAAATTAATGAACATACTCGTATAATTACTGTAGTACATTGGGGTGGAAATCCTATTGACTTAGATCGATTAAAAAAAATAACTGATACAGCTACAGAAAAATATGGTAGAAAAATTATAATAATAGAAGATTGTGCTCATTCATTTGGATCAACATGGAAAGATAAAAAAATTGGCTTTACAGGCAATTTTGGTACTTTTAGTTTACAAGCTATAAAACATATAACTTCAGGTGATGGAGGATTTATATCTAGCCCTTATGCTAGTTCAACTAAATCATTTAATACTTTAAGATGGTATGGTATAGATAGAGATGCAGGTAATAGAGCTGATTTTAGGTGTGAAGCTGATGTTGAAGAAGCAGGTTATAAGTATCATATGAATGATATAAGTGCAGCTATAGGTAGAAGTAATTTAGAACATGCTGATTATATAGTTAATTCTAATAAGTCAAATGGTCAATTTTATAAAGAAAACCTTAAAGGGGTTGGTGGTATTACTTTAATTAATGAATTTGATTGTGCAGACCCAGCATATTGGTTATATTCATTACATGCTGAACGAAGAGATGATTTAATGAGGTATTTAGGTGAAAATGGTGTTAAATCTTCTAGAGTACATGAAAGAAATGATTTACATACTTGTACACAACAATTTAAATCACATTTACCAGGTGTAGATGAGGCTGTAAAAACTATGTTATGCATCCCAGTAGGTTATTGGGTTAATCAAGAATCAAGAGAATATATTGTTGATTTAATTAAAAAAGGATGGTAAATGATAGACGAAGAATTACAATATCATTCTGCTAATTTTCCTCAATTTAAAAGGGATAAAAATGAAAAATTTGATAAAGGTTTAGCTAAAACCGCTATAATCTTTGACAATAAAGAGGATTGGCTTGAATGGCTAGGAACACAAGATTTAAAAAGATCATTTTCACTGAATGAACATAATGTAAATATGCTTCATATTCATATTCCAAAAACAGGGGGTATGTCTATGAAAAGTTATGTTTATGGTGACACTCAACATTATAATAATTTTGGTCATAATACAGCTTGGAGATTAAGAGAATGGTTTAAAAATAATGGGAATGAAGAAGAGTGGAATAATTACTATAAATTTGCTGTAGTTAGAAATCCATGGGATATTTTATGGTCAGGTTACAAATATACTAAATTTGGTTCTAAAGACGTAAAAGCAAAATCAAAAACACCAAATCTTTTACCACCCTATAACCCTACCCAAATTGTTAAAAAAGTAGATGATAAAGAAGTTTTAGAACACCATAGACGTAATGTAATGGCTTTAAGGGCTAAAAATAACAATAATCAAATTGCAAACTCGTTTAAAGAATATGTAGAAGCAATCTACAATTCAAAAATGGTAAACCCTTATAGTGGGAGGTTAATATCAATGTATAATGAAGAAACTGGAAAAAAAGATTACATGAATATGCCTTTTACAACATTTCAGTTTCCTTATATAATTGATTACAAAACTGAAGAAATATTAGTTGACCATATAGGAAAATTTGAAGATTTAAAAGAAACAGTGTATCATCTCGCTAAAATAACAAAAGATAATAATATAATCCATAGTTTTAATTTATCATCTAAAAATGTATCATCTACAGAAGTACATTATAAAAATATGTATGATGATGATATGATTAATATGGTAGGAGAAATATATAAAGAAGACATATTAAGATTTAACTACGATTTTTAATGAAACAATTTACAATAGAAAACGATAAATTATCACAAAATGAAACTGACCATTTAGGATGGCCCCATTCATTTATTGAAGAAGGAATGCTTAATACATTGCCTGAAGATTATGATGAGTGGTTTTGTTTTACTAGAATGGATTTTTCAGTTGGTGACTGGGCAGTAATAAGTGGTCTTCCTGAAGCATTAAAGAAAAAATACCCAAAAATAAAAATTGCATTTCCATCCAGAAAATGGTTCATAGAAATGTTAGGACCTATTTTAAATAGATGGAATTATTCTAAACATCATAATGCAATAGATAATTTTGATATTATATTTAAAAACAACCCTTACATAGATTATTTATTTGACCCAGGTGAAATTAAACAAATATTTACTGATCATGATAGATGTTGGTTTGCTCCAGATTCTAATTTACCAATTGTGGAACAAGTATTACTTAGATTTGGATTTACAATAGATGATTTAAATACAATTGATTCTAGACCTTCATTATATTTTACACAAGAAGAAGTAGATACAGCTAAATATATAGTTGGGGAGGAAGAATATGGGTGTTTGTTATTTTCATCACGTATAGAAAAATTAAAAGGTAGATGGAAAGATGAAAAATTAATTAAAGAAGCTAGGAAATTTAAAAATACTCCCGTATATTACTACAGTGATTTTGATCTAGAAGGTACAGAATGGGACGAATTATTTCCTAAAAGATATAATTTTGCAAAAATGGGATTAACTATTAGAGAACAGTTATGTATAAAAGCTAGAGCAAAATTTAATGTTAGTTACCAAGCAGGTGTAAGTGATGCAGTTGCAAGAACAACAGAATCTATAGTACTTTGCCCTTATGACTCACCTAAAGGTAATACAGTTAGAAATGTTAAATATGTGTTTACTGAAAAGGATTTAGTATTAAATTTTAATAAAATATAAATAATATGGGATTATTTGATGAATTAACAGATCAAAAAGTTAGTGTATATTATAGACTATCTAATTTTGAAGCAGGTATGTCTAAGAAAAAAATACAAAATGCTACTAAACAACATTGTTTAAAAAATTGTATAAAAGAATTTGGTGTTGAAAATATAACTATAATAGGAGATACTTTAAATGATGAAACTAAAAACTTTGTTAAGGGTTTAGATTTAAAATTAGTTGAAGTACAAAATGGTACAGGTTCAAAAACGTTTTTAGATGCTCTAAACTTAGCCCTAAATGAAAATCAAGATGATGATATTGTTTATCTTTTAGAAGATGATTTTTTACATAAACCTAATTCACTTAAACTAATCAAAGAAGGGTTATCTAAATACCCAAATACTTATATTACATTGTATGACCATCCAGATAAATATATTAATGCTATAAATGGTGGAAATAAGCATATTGAACAAAATGGTGAGGTTACTAGGTTACTTAAAACAAAGTCAGTACATTGGAAATTAACAAATAGTACTGTTATGTCATTTGCTTCTACTTGTGAGAGGTTAAAATTAGATAAAGATTTATTAAATAAATATGCTCAAAATAGAATAACGGATTCATTTGGGTTTTTTACAGAATTAATTAATACGAAGAAAATAGGTGTTATGAGTTCAATTCCTGGTTATTCAACACATTGTGAAGCAGCTTGGTTATCACCATTAACAGATTGGAATAAAATATGATAAGTTTAATTATACCAACATATAGAAACCCAAAATATTTAGACCTTTGTCTTAAATCTGCTATCAAACAACAATGGAATGATAACGAAATTATTGTTGCAGTAGATGGTTTTATTGAAGAAAGTCAAGAAGTATTAGATAAATATAAAGACAATATAAAGGTATTGGATTTAGGTTCAAATCAAGGCATGCAATCAGCTCTTAATTTAGCTGTAATGAATGCTACTAATGAAAAAATACTTATTGTAAATGATGATAATGTATTTTGTACTAAATGGGATATAGTAGCTTCTAAAGTACCACAAGGAGAAGTATGGACATTAAATCAAATTGAACCAACGGGACCAGGTATATTTGATTTTCAAGTTAAAGATTTTGGTCGCACACCTGAGGAATTTGATTATAAAGGGTTTATTGAACATGAAATGATCACAAAACAAAATCACCTAACAGATAATGGAGGCATATTTCCATTTGCAATGTATAAAAAAGATTATATGATTGTAGGTGGATTTGATACTCTTTATAAATCACCTTTTATATGTGATTGGGATTTCTTTTTAAAATTAGATTTAAATGGAATAGTTTTTAAAAGAACACATGAAGCGTGTTTATATCATTTTGGAAGCACAGCTACTAAAAATGGTAAAGAAGGTGAAATGTTTAAATTAACTGAACAACCAGCAGCTCAATTATTTATGTATAAATGGGGTATGTCACCACAATTATTTAATAATTTATCACATAACCCTAAAAACGGACAAACAATTAAAGGAATAAAATATGAATAAAAATATATTAATAACAGGAGTTGCTGGCTTATTAGGAAGTAGATTAGCAGATTGGATTATAGAAAATAAACCTGGATACACAGTAATAGGTGTAGATGATTTAAGTGGCGGTTATAAAGAAAACGTACACCCAGATGTT